>RCNI01000236.1_pt1 | contig 37209 bp, 33 predicted proteins | sample 2041151 | NCBI WGS metagenome assembly RCNI01 (sample SAMN09708214, study PRJNA481090) | feces metagenome | isolation source: feces | place: Antarctica: Albino Rookery
TCTTTTTTTACGTTTGTGAGTAGACATTTTATGTCTTTTTCTTTTCTTTCCGCTTGGCATAGCTTCAAAATTTTATAGGGTTAATACTAATGTGAATTATTTTTTTACTGAAAGTGTAAAAGTTTTCGCCGGTTTAAATGCAGGTATGTTATGCTCCGGAATAATGATTGTGGTGTTTTTAGAAATGTTGCGGGCAGTCTTCTGCGCTCTTTTCTTCACAATAAAACTTCCAAATCCACGAAGGTAAACATTCTCATCGTTAGAAAGAGAATCTTTTACTGAATCCATGAATGCTTCCAGTGTGGTCAGCACTGTCTGCTTGTCAATACCTGTGTTTTTCGAAATTTCATTTACAATATCTGCTTTAGTCATTTCGCGAATAATTATTGTTATACGTTATCTTAATTTTTTGGACTGCAAATATATAGCTTTTCTTGTTTTTGAGGAAATTTATTACCTGCAAATTTCTAAAAAAGTGCGTTTTGACAATTTATTCCTGTATTTTTGCTGTGTTTTAGTCGGCATAACTTAAATAGATTTAAATTTCAATGGATGTATTTAGCTCGAAAATAATTAAATGGTATCAGGTAAACGGGCGGAATTTGCCTTGGAGGGAGACTGCAGACCCTTATAAAATATGGATTTCAGAGATTGTTCTTCAGCAGACTAGGGTAGCGCAGGGCTATGAATATTACCGGCGTTTCATTGCTCGTTTTCCGGATGTGGAGACGTTGGCTGCTGCCGAGGAGGTAGAGGTGATGTCACTGTGGCAAGGGTTAGGGTATTATTCAAGGGCAAGGAATTTGCATCAGGCAGCTCAGCAAGTGGTTGCTCAAGGGACATTTCCTGTTACTTATGATACAGTGAAGAGTTTGAAAGGTGTGGGCGACTATACGGCTGCTGCTATTTGTTCGTTTGCTTATGGTTTACCTTGTGCGGTAGTAGATGGCAACGTGTATCGTGTGTTGTCCCGTTGGCTGGGAGTTGATACTCCGATTGATACGGCTGCAGGGAAAAAGGAGTTTGCTGCTTTGGCTGATCAGCTGCTTGATAAGGAGCAACCGGCTATGTATAACCAGGCGATTATGGATTTCGGTGCAATGGTATGTACTCCTTCTTTACCCCGATGCGAGCATTGTCCGTTGGCTGATTCGTGCGTAGCTTTGTCTCGTAAACAGGTGGATGACTTGCCTTGTAAAGCACGTAAGACTAAAGTCACAGACCGTTATTTCCATTATTTATATATACATACTGATACTCATTTAGAGTTGTGCAAACGTGGGGAGGGGGACATTTGGCAGGCTTTATATGAATTCCCGTTGGTAGAGACCGAAGGACCTTGTGAGCCGGATGATTTGTTGTCTTTGCCGTCATGCAAGCTTTTGTTGGGTAAATATGAAGTGCTGCAGATATCTTTAATAGAAAAGGAACGCAAACACATACTTTCCCACCGTCGTGTGTTTGCTTCATGTTATGACATCAAGGTGAAACATTTAGATAATGAGAGTGATAGATTCCAAGGAATTGCTTATGGCGAATTGAATAAATTTCCAGTGTCAAACTTGGTTTCTCATTTTTTTTCCTTAATTTTGAAACGAAATCATAAAATAAACGCGTATGTCATTAAATAAAGTCCAGTTAATTGGAAATGTAGGGAAAGACCCTGAAGTAAGATACCTTGATAGTGGAGTTGCTGTAGCGACTTTTCCATTGGCTACAACAGATCGCGCTTATACATTGCCTAACGGTACCCAAGTTCCGGAACGCACGGAATGGCATAACATTGTGTTGTGGCGCGGATTGGCTGAAACAGCAGAAAAGTATGTGCATAAGGGTGATAAACTTTATATTGAGGGAAAAATTCGTTCTCGTTCTTACGATGACCAGAATGGTATGAAGCGTTATGTAGTGGAGATTTTCGGAGACAATATGGAGATGTTAACCCCACGGCAGGCTTCTTCCCAATATGCTCCTGCTGCTCAACCAGCTCCTACTGCTTTTAAGCCGGCAGCTCCCCAGCAGATGAAGCCGGTGCAACCTTCTACTTCATTGGATGATTCGGAAGATCTTCCGTTTTAAGATTGTCTGTAGCTCTCATTAAAAAAGAAATAACTCTGCAGGCAGATAGTTGAGATTCTCTAAGAATTTACATTGCTGCTGCCTGCAGAGAATTTAATATTAACTAAAACATAATTCCTTGGACCCTGATTCGTGTATATCCTATTTGTCGGATTTGTGTAACGGCGTAACCGTTACAGCCCCTTCGGTCGGTGCGTTAGTTGCATTATTGATGGCCGTAGTCTTATTGTATGCTTCTGGTTTTGTTTCGGCTTCCGAAATTGCCTTCTTCTCTTTGTCTCCCACCGATTTAAGTAAGATAGAAGAAGGGGAACATTCTTCCGACCAGCGTATTCAAGCATTGCTGGACAATTCGGAGCAGCTATTAGCCACCATTCTTATTTCCAATAATTTTGTTAATGTAACGATTATTATGCTCTGCAATTATTTCTTTGCAGAGGTGATAGATTTCGGCAGTGCAGAGCTGCTCGAATTTTTATTGATTACAGTGGTGCTGACCTTCCTTTTGTTGCTCTTTGGTGAGATTATGCCTAAAATTTATTCGGTGCAGCATACCCTTCGATTTTGTAGGAAAGCAGCTCCTGTGATATGGGCGCTGCGTTCTGTATTTCGCCCTGTTTCCTCTCTGTTGGTACATTCCGGATTAATTATTAACCGTTTGATAAAAAAGCAGAAAGTACATCATAACTTATCTGTAGATGAATTGTCGCAGGCTTTGGAACTGACCGACAAGAATGAAATTTCAGAGGAAAGCAATATGCTGGAAGGTATTATCCGTTTTGGAGGAGAAACGGCCAAAGAAGTGATGACACCTCGATTGGATATGGTAGACCTTGAAATCAATACTCCTTTTCAGGAAGTGTTGAAATTTGTGGTTGACAATGGCTATTCGCGTATTCCTGTTTACGAGGAGTCGAGAGATAATATCAAGGGTGTGTTGTATATTAAGGACTTGCTCCCTTTCATCTCTCAGAAAGAAACTTTCAATTGGCAAAAGCTGATTCGTCCTGCTTTCTTTGTTCCGGAAACTAAGATGATAGATGATTTGCTGCGCGATTTTCAAGCCAATAAAATTCATATCGCAGTTGTGGTAGATGAGTTTGGCGGTACGTCTGGTATTGTAACTATGGAAGATATCATAGAGGAGATTGTAGGTGAAATCAATGATGAATATGACGATGAGGAAAAGTCTTATGTCAAGTTGTCGGATAATGTGTATGTTTTTGAAGGTAAGACTTTGCTGTCCGATTTTTATAAGGTATTAGACATTGACTCAGATTCGTTCGATACGGTGGCTGGTGATGCAGATACTCTTGCCGGCTTGCTGTTGGAACTGAAAGGAGAGTTTCCTGTTTGTCATGAGATTTTAGAGTTTAAGAATTATCATTTTGAGGTGCTCGAACTGGATGTACGTCGGATACTTAAGGTGAAAGTGGTGATAGGCCCTCAACCTGAGGAGTCGTCAACAGAAGAAGAGGAGTAAAATTATGGCTTTGTTTTCACAGTGGGAATATAAAGGGGGTATTTGGGGTATTTGGAAGATAGAAGAGTCCTTTGCCGAATTGCGTAGCCGGTTGTTGTCCTCATTGCCGTATGAAGACGAACTGGCTTCATTGAAAGCTGAGGCTCGCCGTATGGAATATGTAGCGGTGCGCGTGCTGCTGGCTGCACTTTGTGGCGAAGAGAAACAAATCCTCCATCATTCTTCCGGAAAGCCTTATTTGGCCGATGGTAGCTTTCAGATTACCATCTCTCATACACGGGGATATGTTTCTGTAGGGCTTCATCCTGCCTGTCCGGTTGGAATAGATATTGAATATGTATCACATCGGATAGAAAAGGTTGTATCTCGCTTCCTTCGTCCAGACGAGCAAGCAAATTCGATGGTTCTCCAACTTTTGCATTGGAGTGCGAAAGAGACCCTTTTTAAACTGTTAGACTGTAGGGAGGTCGATTTTATTCATCATTTGCAAGTGATGCCTTTTTCAGTATCCTCCGAGGGTCGTTTCAGTGCAAAAGAATATCGTACTCCACGGCAGCAATTGTATGAAGTACGATATAAGGTACATTCTGAATTTGTCTGTACCTGGTCATTGTCAGTTTTGAGCGAAAACTAATTCTTGTTTTTTTGGAGTGTAAAGACAAACTCCAATCCTCCTCCCGGCTTGTTTTTGGCAAAGATGGTACCTCCGTGAAACAATACCGCATTCTTTACAATGGCCAATCCTAGTCCGGTACCTCCTAGTTTTCTAGACCTTCCCTTGTCTACTCTGTAGAATCGTTCAAAAAGACGGTTTAAGTGCTCCTCCGGAACTCCTGTTCCATTATCAGAGAAACTGAAGTAGAAGAATTTCTCATCTTCCCTGAAACAATGGATAGCTATAGTTACTCCGTTTCCTGCATAAGCCAATGCGTTGTCTGTAAGATTGCGGAAGATAGAGTATAGGAGCGAGTGATTTCCTTTGATGAAAATATTGTCGGGCAACTTGTTCTCTATGTCAATCTGCTTTTCTTCAATGCCCATCGCCACTTCGTTCAGAATGTTTTCTACAAGTTTGGAGATGTCTATCACTTCTGTGGTCATCATGTCGGGAGCTTCATCCATGCGCGACAACACAGAGATGTCTCTCAGCAATAAAGTCAATCGGTTACTTTGAGCATAGCTTCTTTCCAAAAAGCCTCGTGCCGTAGATTCCGGAATGTTAGGGTTTTGGAGCAGTGTTTCCAGATAGCCTTGGATACTGCTTACGGGAGTCTTCAGTTCGTGGGCTATGTTTTGGGTAAGTTGCCTTTTAAGGCGCGCCTGTTCTTCATCCTGTGTCACATCATTGATGGATATTTCAAAAGAGTTGTCCTGGAAAATGATACATTCTATCATGAAAGACCGTCCATTCTTGTGGATATGGAGCGATTGTCTTTTTTCTTCTCTGAAGGACCGCTCTTCATTTTTCAGTTGCTCGTTTCGGTGCAGGAAGGCTATGATAGATTCCATTTCAGGTATGGAGAATATATCTTCGGCCAGTCTCAGGTTACGGTCGGAGATGATATTGGCATATTGAGTAAATAAGTCGTTTACCAAGATTTCTTGTCGGTCTTTTGTAAAGACCCCTAGTCCTTCATGAGAAGTTTGCAGGTGTGAAATCAGTTTTTCTCTTTCTATATAAAGAGCTTCTTTTGCCTGGTGTAGCCTTTTGTAGATTGTAATGATATGTTGTGATATTTCTCCTAGTTCATTTTTAGGGAAAGTGTTGAGGATACCCGTATCTATAGGCTTGTTTTGTTCTGCTTGTAGGGCGAACTGCTGCAGTTGTGTGATAGATGTCCCCAGTTTTTTAGTGAACTGGTAGAAGATACAGATTAGCAATATGCTGATACAGAGTGTAAACCAAAGATATTTGGAGTCGGTCTTCAAATGTTCACTTAGGTTGATGCTGTACGGCAGAGCAGAGCGTACAATAAGCTGGCATGCCGGGTAATAATGAGCCGAATAGAAATAATCTTCCCCTCCAATGCTTTCCGAATGGCGATGAATGGCATATCCGCTTCTGTTAAGCAGTGCTTCTTTCACCTCCTTGCGTGAAGCATGGTTTTTGAACGACTCATAATGGATGGAGGAATTGTCGTAGATGACTTTCCCCTGTGTAGTAATCAGCGTTAGGCGCAGATGAGGAATCATGTGCGCTTCTACATATTTTTGCAGTGTGTCTTTGTGGGTTCCGTGTTCTGATATGAAATCGAATATTTGTGCATTATAATCTTGCAGTTGGGTGTTGAGCAGTTCGGTCTTGAATGCTTTTTCACGTTGGTACTGGAATAGGATGAAGCAAGTGACAAAGGCTATGAAGAGCGAAACTATGGACAAGAAAAGGCGTGTGCTGAAATGGAACAGCCGATAAGATAGATGAGTCATTCGGGCAATGCTTTAGAGGTTAGAAAAGAGAAAATGGGAAAAGAAGTTAGTCGCTTTCAAAGCAGTAACCATATCCCAGTCTGGTGACGATAAGCTTGCCATATTGGCCGATTTTCTTTCTCAGCCGGGTGATATTGACATCGATGGTACGGTCTAGCACGTACGATTCGTCATTCCACACTTTAGTTAGGATGTCTTCTCTGGAGAATACCCTTCCTTGGTTTTGCAAGAGCAAAAGCAGTATTTCAAATTCTTTTTTTGTGAGAGAAATGTCCTCTCCGTTTATAAATACTTTTTTCTTGGGAATATTGAGAGTCAAATCCTTGTATACTATCTGCTCTTCCTTGAGAGACTGTATGTTGGTGGTTCGTCTAAGTACAGCCTTTATTCTCACTGCCACTTCTCTCAGCGAAAAAGGCTTGGAGATATAGTCGTCGGCTCCCAAATTAAATCCGGTAAGCGTGTCGTTCTCGGTGTCTTTGGCAGTGATGAAGATAATAGGAATGCTGGCCGTTGCTTTGTTGTTTTTCATCATGCGTGCCATTTTGAATCCAGAAATCTCACCCATCATTACATCCAGCAAGAGCAGGTGGTATTGTGTGAGGTCCATTTTCAGGGCTTCTTCGGCAGAGTTTGCTGTATCTACCAGATAGCCTTCAGTTTCCAGATTGAATTTCAGAATTTCGCACAGGTCATCTTCATCATCTACTACCAAAATACGATAATTGTTCATAATACATTCATTTATAAATTACATACACAAAGATAGCAAAGGAAAATTCTTTGCTGGATATAATCTTCATCATTTTTCTGCAAAGATTCATCTTTTGTATTTCTTTATGATGAATGATGTATTACAAAAGTGTTACAATTCGGGGCGTGTAAATTCTCCGGCGATAGAATGATTCATTTCGTTTCTGATTTCCTGAGGGGTGAGGTTGTGTCCTAGCAGGAACATCAGTTTGGTGACTACGCATTCTACCGTAGCGTCATATCCGCTGATGACTCCGGCGTCAAGCAAGTGCAGTCCGGTTTCATATCGTGCCATTTCCACCATACCAGTTGGGCACTGTGAGATGTTGACGATGACGATACCTCTTTGGGTAGCTTCTTTGAGCAGGCTGATGAACCAGGGCTTTTGTGGGGCGTTTCCCGAACCGTAGGTCTTGAGCACTACTGCTCTCAGTCCCGGGGTATGGAGCACTGTCTTGATAATGTTTTCCTGCATGCCCGGAAAGATGGTGATGATAATCACGTTGGTATCGAATACATAATGAGGGTGCATCGGGATGGTGGGGTCTGCTTTGTGGATGCGGTCATGTTCGTATTTGATATGTATTCCTGCAGTAGCCAGTACCGGATAGTTGTATGAACGGAAGGCGTTGAAGTTTTCTGCATTGATTTTTGTCGTGCGGTTACCTCTCATCAAGTGGTTTTCAAAAAAGATGCAGACTTCGGGCACGATGGCTTTTCCGTCGGGATATTTGGCTGCTGCAATTTCGATGGAGGTGATGAGGTTTTCTTTCCCGTCGGTGCGCAATACACCGATGGGCAATTGGCTTCCGGTCAAGATGACTGGTTTGCTGAGGTGTTCCAGCATAAAACTGAGGGCGGAAGCGGTATAAGCCATCGTGTCGGTACCGTGCAAGATGACAAAGCCGTCAAAGTTATCGTAGTTATAGTCAATGATTTTCACCAGTTTCGACCATAGCGCTGGTTCCATGTCTGAAGAGTCAATCGGCGGGTTGAACTGATAAGAAGAGATACGGTAGTTGAAGCGTTTCAGTTCAGGCACATTTTCTTGGAGTTGGTCAAAGTTGAATGCTTCTAGGGCACCGGTTTCAGGGTTTTCAATCATTCCTATCGTTCCGCCTGTATAAATAAGTAGGACAGAGGGGTAGTCTGGATTAATCATAAGTTTTCTACGTTTAATTTGTCACAAAGATAGGAAAAATGTGCAATACTATAAAGAATATTCAAAGTAAAATAACAAAATGATGTTATGGTAAGGCCTGTTTCTTAATAAATATACAATGTATTCTTGAGTTGCTGTCTGCGTTTCATTGATTGCAGCCGCCGGTTAATGAATCAGTGATTGTGTTTTATCAATCGGTGGTTGTAACTTTAAAATGGGTCGGGTAATAAAAGGGTTATAATTTTAGAGAAATATGTTATGTGAGAGATGTTTTTGTGATTTTTTATTCTGTTGTGGGCAGAAAGGGATGCCTTGTGCTCTTGTCAGTATATCATGAACTGAAAGATGCGGAAATGTCTGAGGCACTCCATAGCGACATCTGGCGGCGCAGAAAGATTAATAAACTGCATCAAAACTGTTCTTTTTATATAAAAATGTGTAACTTCGTAAGAGATAACTTATAATATAGATGAAAGATGAAGACATTAAAATTTTCAGTAATAAGTAGTATTTGTGTATTGCTTATTGGTGTTTTGTTGGTAGCATGGCCCGAAGCGGCTGTCACTTATCTTGTGATTGCCATTGGGGGATTGTTCTTTTTGCCGGGCTTGTTGGGTATGGTAGGATATTTTATGGCCAGTTCAAAAGCCGGAACAGACAGGAAGCCCGCTTTCCCAATAGTAGGATTGGGCAGCGTGTTGCTTGGCTTGTGGCTGATGGTTGATCCGGCATTGTTTGTGAGTTTCCTGATGTATTTGCTAGGAGGGATGCTAGTTTTGGGTGCACTGTTTCAGTTCATGAACTATTGGTCGTATCGCACGGTGGCAAAAGTGTCGGTAGTGTTCTACTTAATGGAAGGCTTGATGATGGTAGCAGGTATTGTAATCTTGCTGAATCCGTTTCAGGCAGCAGCTGTTCCGTTTATGATATTGGGGATATCAGCTATTGTATATTCAGTATTGGATTTGGTTCGTTTGCTGCATTTTCGTAGCCAGAAGGACAGCAATGTAGTAGATGTAGAAGTGATAGAGGAGAAATAATCGGTTTATTTCTTCACTTATTCCATGTTGCGGTATTGTTTCGGTGACATGCCTGTATATCTCTTGAAATATTTCCCAAAAAATGAGATGTCCGGAAAGTTCAGTGAATAGGCGATTTCTTGGATGGTCAGTTCGGTGGAGCGTAATTTAGCTTGTGCCTCCTTGATGACCATGGTAGAGATGATGTCTGTCAGGGTCTTTCCGGTCACTTTCTTTATAGTGGTGCTCAAGTGTTGCGGGGAAAGGTGCATCTTGTCGGCATAGAAAGAGATGTTTCTTTCTTGTCGGTAGTTTTCGATGACAATTCTCATCAAGTCTTTAACTATTTCGTTATTACGGTTGTAGTGATGTTTCTTTGGGTTGGTGTCATTCTCTTTATAGACTCCTCCTAATCCGATAATCAGTTGCATATAAATCATTTTCACATGTTCTATGTTGTACATGTCCGGAGCATCTTTAGAAATGCGGATAAGTACCATGAAGTAGTCGTGAAAGATACGTTGGATTTTAGGGTCTAGGTGCACTACCGGCTTCTCGAAGATGGATGGCATATGCACAATGGCTTTAGAGAACAAGCTAGGGTCTTCCATCAGTTTCTGCGTGAAGGAGATGAAAATGAACCTGCAGTCCTGGCTCTGTTCGTTGATTTGGAAGAAAAGATTGGGAAAGACTACCGTCAGGCTGCCCTCTTGCAGCTTATAGTTGTTCATGTGTAGGGTAATGGAACAGTTGCCTCTTATGCATAACATAAAAAGGCATCCTGGCATTTGTACCGGGTTGCCAAATAGTTTCTTGAAGTTGCCGGTAATATCTATACCAGTGAATATATCTATGTTGTCAGATAGTTCTGATAGAGAGTTTATCTGTCTCATTATGGTTTTAATCTTAATTTTATGGGTTAAGTTACAAATATAGCAAGAACTTATGACAGTTGGGCTATTTGTTGGAGAAAATCGATAGGTGTATGTGTGTATAATCCGGAAGCAAAAGTAAACCTGTTCTCGGCAGGGCTCGTTTCATGGAGAGGTATAAAACAAATGCTGTCTTATGGGATGTGCGGATATATACGTTGCGTTAAATAAGACAGCATGTTGAAAGATAAGGAGAAATGGTCATTTTTTCCGGAAGAATCCCCTTATTCGCTGTAGGATTTTCATACCGGTCATGATTCCGTCATAGGCGGCGATGCCGGTATTGAGATGCTGCATCAGTCCTTCCATCTTGTTCTTGGTGGCAGGAGGGGCAAACAAGTCTTGGGCAATCTGCTGCATCTTCATTTTTGACACCTGGATTTCCGCCTTCTTGTCTTTTCGCTGGCTGCTGATAGACTCCAGGCTATATGTTTTTACTTCTTCTTCCATATTTTAATTGTTGTTGTCTGAATCTTCAAGGAATAGTTTGGCAAGAAAGCTCACCATAGGTTGAAATATCAGTGGTTTTCTGAAATGATAGACGATATAAGCGATGATTAAAAGTGCTCCTCCGATGATAGCGTAGCTGGCAATGAAACTGCCTACTACCGAATCGAGAACATATACCAACATGAAGGAGAAGTAGAATAATGCCATGATACATAATATGACTATGATAAATAGCAACAGGAAGGTGGATAGAAGTATTGTCAGTTTTTCTACCAGTTCCAGTTTGAGGTACTCTCCTTGCAGGTTGATGTACTTCTTGGCTTCCTTAAAAAGAGCTTCCAGGTTGTCGATACTTTTGTCGTTGGCAAACATATAGAGATATTTAGTGTACAAAAAAAGGGTAGATGCAATTTGTGCGATGCTATCTACCCCATAGAAATATGATGCGATTATTCAGCATCTTTTACTTCAGATGCAATCTGTTCTACCAGATCGTCCATTTCTTCTCTGTTGAGGCGAATGCCTTTCTTTCTTAACAGTTCTGCAATTTTGTTACGGGTATCTGTTCCTTTTTCCGGTGCAAATAAAATACCTGCCGCAGCCCCTAGAGCAACTCCGCCTAAGAATGCTGCTACTACATTTAATGCTTTCATAATTGATTTTTTGTTTGATTACACTCACAAATTTAGGAAAATAATTGGAGATACCGAATTTTTTATAAAGATAATATGACATTATACAGATTGCCTGCTTGAATATTAACAGATTTTAAGAGGTAAGAAGTATTAATATTGTTACTTTTGCAAAAAATAGAATCAGAAGATTTTAAATTAAATAATAAGGTAAGCGACATGAAAAAGAGTGTTGTTTTTGGAATGGGATTGTTTGCAGTATTTGCATTCTCTTCCTGCAAATCAAGTGAAAGTGCTTATAAGAAGGCATATGAAAAGGCAAAACAGCAGGAGTTGGCTGAAGCTACTAATACAGCAGCCGAAGCGCCTGCAGAAACTGTAGCTCCGGTAGAAGTGGCTCCGGTGGCTCCTATTACTTCAACTAAAGTGGATACAACTCCGGTGCGTGAAGAAAGTGTGGAACTGGTATCGGGCAATGGCTTGAAGGCTTATAGTGTAGTGTGCGGAAGCTTCGGTGTGAAGGCAAATGCTGAAAGCCTGAAGGGTGTGCTGGACGGTGAAGGCTACAATGCAAAAGTGGTGTATAACTCAGAAAGGAACATGTATCGCGTAATCGTAGATTCTTATGATACTCACGCTGAGGCTGCTTCTGCAAGAGATGCATTCAAGAATAGATTCCCTAACCGTAAAGACTTCCAGGCTTCATGGTTGCTTTATAGAAGATAATCATTTTCTTTTAAAGCATTTTTGGACTATTGTTAAGAATAAATGTTCTATAATAAATAGGATTGAAAAGTGATGGTATTTATGCTGTCACTTTTTTGTATTTTTGTACCACTAAACAATAAGTGAAGATTATGAAATTGAGGATGAGAATGATACTGGGATTTATCGGCCTTTGTATGCCGGAAGTATTTTATGCACAAGAAGGTTTTGTGCCGTTGAAGTATGGTGATATGAACCAGTGGGTTACCCGTGAGATTAGTGAGTCTGGAATTATCGGCGGGCATACCAAGCACTTATATGAGGTGGGGCCTACCGCTACGCTTACCGGAAACGAAGCCTATCAGAATAGGGGCGGTTCACCTTGGGGAAACTCAAATGTGATGGCCAAGGTGGTCGGGATTGTTAAAACTAATACCAGTGTGTATCCCGAGGAGCGAAACGATGGTTTCTGTGCACGTTTGGAAACTCACATTGAGAGTGTCAAGGTGTTGGGCCTGGTCAATATTACAGTGCTGGCTTCTGGCTCGATGTTTCTGGGCGATATGAAAGAGCCTATCACCGGAACAAAGGATGGAGAGAAGGCATTGAACTCAGGTATTCCTTTCTCTAAGCGCCCTAAAGCGGTAAGATATGACTATAAGGTGAAGATGTCGGGAGATAAGGACCGTATCCGTCTTACCGGATTTAGCCGTAAGGAGAAAATAGAAGGGCAGGACTGCGCTATTATGACTTGCTTCTTGCAGAAACGCTGGGAAGATGAGGAAGGGAATATTAAGGCACGCCGAGTTGGGACTGTGGTAATCAAATACAGCAAGACTGAGGACTGGACCGACAAGGCGACTTATGAAATTGAGTATGGCGATATATCGGGAAAACCTTTCTATGATGGAGAATTGATGGGGCTCGGCGCTGGTGGCTATTATGCCAGAAACAGTAAGGGTAAGAGTTGCCGTATCCAGGAAGAAGGATGGGCAAATGCGGATGAAACCCCTACGCACTTGCTCTTGCAGTTCACTTCCAGTCTGGGGGGCGCTTTCGTTGGTTCTCCAGGAAATACTTTTTGGGTAGACAATGTAGGACTTGTATATTGATAAAAGAACTCTCTTGCATAAACCGGCTGTCGACGGTTCTGCAAGAGAGTTTTTTATGGTCGTGAGTTGGATTAGAATTCTTTATAGAGGATTTTCCCGGTTTCATAAATATAGATGTCCTGTTCATGCCCTTGTCCTTTTCTAGCTTCCACTTCATATACGGTGAGTTCGCTTTTACAAGTCTTTATCGCCTTGCATTCGTAGTCGGTTACAATGTATCCGGCAGTTTTCAGTGTTTCGGATACCTGTTGTGGCAGTTGGTTGTAAGGCAGGTCCCAGTTGGTGGCTACCCATTCTCCTGCACCGTTGAAGGTTACCTCCATTTCCTTTTGATTGTAGATAATATCCACTTCTGTATATCCCTTGTCTTGCTCTAGGTCTACAATATGAGCATTAGGGTATATTTCAAGAACGGTGGCTGGGATCTTGTCAGTTAAGGAGAAATTCGGGGCGTCATCGTTATTGCAAGAAGTGAAGAACAAGAAACCGGCTATTGCCAAAGTGCTGCGGAAAAAAATTGTTGTCATAAGAATCTGTTTTAATTAGTTTACAGCAGCAAAGTAACGGTCCGTTTCTGAAAAGATTCTGAAATGAATTATTTTTTTGTTTTTTTTCTTTTGCAATATGTCCTTTTTTTAAGTTTTATATCATTTATATAGAATTGTGTATAGAATAAATTTGTATTTTTGTGCCGGTTATGAGTAGAATATTAGCAATAGATTACGGAAGAAAGCGAACAGGAATCGCTGTAACAGACCCTATGCAGATAATTGCAAACGGGCTCACTACTGTGCCCACTCATCAGTTGATGGACTTCTTGTTGAAGTATATGCAGCAGGAAAAGGTGGAGCGTATCATTATTGGTCACCCTAAGCAGATGAATAATGAAGATTCAGAAAACATGAAGAACATTATTCCTTTTATGAATCGCCTCAAGAAAGTTTTGCCTGACATGCCAGTGGAACTGGTAGATGAACGCTTTACTTCTGTTTTGGCGCATCAGGCCATGTTGGCAGGTGGGCTGAAGAAGAAAGCACGACAAGACAAGGCCTTGGTAGATGAAATCAGTGCGACGATTATTCTACAGTCTTATATGGAATCAAGAAAATATTAAACTAAAACAATAAGAATTATGATTTTACCAATTTATGTATATGGTCAGCCTGTACTTCGTATGGAAGCTGAAGACATTACCCCTGATTATCCAAACCTGAAAGAATTGCTTACAAATATGTATGAGACAATGGAGCGTGCTGACGGAATCGGTTTGGCGGCTCCTCAGGTGGGACTTCCTATCAGAGTGGTGGTAGTAAACTTGGATGTAATGTCGGATGACATGCCTGAATTTAAGGGATACCGCCGTGCGTTTATCAATCCGTATATTATGGAAACTGCTGGTGAAATGGTTTCTATGGAAGAGGGATGCTTAAGTTTGCCTGGTGTTCATGAGAGTGTAAAACGTCCGGATAAGATTCATGTGACTTATCTTGATGAAGAGATGAACAAGCATGACGAATGGGTGGAAGGTTTCTTGGCTCGTGTAATGCAGCATGAGTTTGACCATTTGGGTGGAACGATGTTTATTGACCATTTGTCGTCTTTGCGCAAGCAGATGATAAAAGGAAAACTGAATAATATGCTTAAAGGTAAGGCACGTTGTTCTTACAAGGTGAAAACACTAAAATGATTAAAAGAATAATCAATATATTGATTGCAGGCTTGTTCTTTCCGATGGTTTCGCTGGCTCAGATTAATACAGACCGAGTGATGACCATCGGAAGGAACGCACTCTATTTTGAGGACTATGTCCTTTCTATCCAATACTTCAATCAGGCGATTAATGCTAAACCTTATCTGGCAGAACCTTATTTCTATCGTGGATTGGCAAAAATGAATCTGGAAGACTTTCAGGGTGCTGAGGCCGACTGTTCAGAGGCAATCGAAAGGAACCCTTTCGTTCCTAATGCTTATCAGATAAGGGGAATTTCACGTATCCGTCAAGAAAACTTCAATGGGGCGATTCAGGATTATGAAAAGGCCCTTACGTTGGATCCAGAAAATGTGAGTTTGTGGCATAATTTATCGTTGTGTCGCATGCAGGAGAAGGATTATGTGCAAGCAAAGGCCGACTTGGACACCTTGATTCGTATCTCCCCGCGTTATACAGAGGCTTACTTGATGCGTACCGAGGTCTCTCTCAAGCAAAATGATACATTGCAGGCTATGGTTGATGCTGATAAGGCTATAGAAGTAGACCGCTACAATGCTGATACTTGGGCTATGAGAGGGATGTTGTTTATGCAGCGGAAGAAGTTCCAGGATTCAGAGTCTGACCTTACAGAAGCTATTCGTTTGTCTATTCGAAATGCTGGGTTGTTCATTAATCGTGCTTTGGCCCGTTATTATCAGAACAATCTAAGAGGAGCAATGGCCGACTATGATGTGGCCTTGGATATTGACCGGAATAATTTCATCGGGCATTATAATCGTGGATTGCTGCGTGCCCAGATAGGTGATGATAACCGTGCTATAGAGGATTTCGACTTTGTATTAGGTATTGAACCCAATAACTTGATGGCGGTATTTAATAGAGGCTTGTTGCGTGACAAAACTGGTGATTATAAAGGGGCCATTGAGGACTATACTACAGTATTGAACGAGTATCCTAATTTCATGGTTGGTTATCAGTATCGTGCTAAGGTCCGCAGAAAGACCGGCAATCTGAAGGGAGCCGATGAAGATGAATTGGTTCTTTTGAAAGACCAGTTGGGAGTAGCCAGTAAGCAGGCGGCTTCAGCTGATAAGACTCGTAAGAAATCAGATAAGAATATGAACAACTATCGTAAGATGGTGGTAGCTGATAATGAAGAGGAAAGTTCTAAATACAAGACGGATTATCGAGGCAGAGTGCAAGACAAGAACTTGATAATTCTTCCGCAGCCAATGTTCGTGTTGAGCTATTATGAACGCATGGATGAGTTGAGAAGGCAAGTCAACTTCTCTAAGTATATTGATGAACTGAACAATCGTCATGTATTGCCGTCTCGTATCTTGATTACTAATAATGAGGTTTCGCTTTCTGAAGCGCAAATAAAGCAACATTTCGAGTCGATTGATAAAAATACGGAGCGGATAGTTCGTCAGCCGGACAGTGCATTTAATTATTATGCTCGAGCATTGGATTTCTATTTGGTGCAAGACTTTGACAATGCGTTGGCTGATTTGGACAGTGTCATAGTGAAAGATTCCTCTTTCTCTCCAGCTTACTTCTCTCGTGCTGTTATCCAATATAAGCAGTTGGAATACAGGAAACGTGACAAAGGATTGGAGATGAATGTTGTGGATGAGAAACTTCCAGCTGTTCGTGCTTTAGACTATGCCATGATTCGCCGTGATTTGGATGAGGTGATTCGTCTTACTCCTGATTTTATCTACGCTTATTACAATCGTGCCAATATTCTGGCTGTCATGAAGGATTATCGTGCGGCTTTGGTAGATTATAACAAGGCGATAGAACTGGACCCTCGTTTTGCTGATGCTTATTATAACCGTGGGCTTACGAATATTTTCTTGGGCAACAATCAGCAAGGTATTCATGACTTGAGCAAGGCTGGTGAATTGGGTATTTTCTCTGCCTATAGTGTTATTAAGCGTTTTACGGCTTCGACGAAGGAAGATAAATAATGAAGCGGTGAACTCACTGCTGAACAAGATGCCGGTTGGTTTCTGATAAACCAACCGGTTTTTTATGAAAAATCCTGAAACAGATTGTAATGTATTGTTAGATTGCCGTCTTCTTTCAAGGTTTTTTTGTAGTTTTGTATATTATATGTATGACGATTGAAATCTCTGCATTTTGAATCACTCAAAATCCATTTAATTAATTTATGAACGAACAAAACGCGAATTTATCTCCGCTTAGAAAAGGAATAATAGGAGTACAGTTCCTGTTTGTAGCTTTTGGGGCTACGGTATTGGTTCCCCTGTTGATTGGCTTGAATCCTTCTACCGCCTTGTTTACGGCAGGTGTCGGAACGTTAATTTTTCATTTGGTGACAGGAGGGAGAGTTCCTATTTTCTTGGGAAGTAGTTTTGCTTTTATTGCTCCTATAATCCAGGCTACTCAGCTTTATGGACTTCCTGGCACTTTGTCGGGGATGATTGGAGTAGCTGCTGTGTATTTTATCATGAGTGCATTGGTAAAGTGGCAAGGTGTTAAACTGATACACAAGCTTTTTCCTCCTATTGTGGTGGGCCCTATAATCATCTTGATTGGTATTTCTCTGTCGGGAACAGGGGTGAAAATGGCACAAAACAATTGGGCTGTTGCTTTGGTGTCGCTGGCAACGGCGGTATTGGTTAGTATCAAAGGAAAAGGATTGCTACGTCTGATACCTATATTCTGTGGAATAGCGATGGGATATTTGGTGGCATTCTTGTTTTTTGAAGTCGATATACGTCCTATTATAGAAGCCGATTGGTTTGTTTTGCCTCAGTTGGCCAAGACTGAATTTTCTTGGGAGGCTATCTTGTTTATGATGCCTGTTGCTATTGCTCCAGTAATAGAGCACATAGGTGATGTATATGTAGTTAATACAGTAGCGGGAGAGGATTATACTAAACATCCCGGCTTGCATCGAACGATGATGGGCGACGGATTGGCTTGTTTGTTTGCTGGTTTTTTGGGCGGGCCTCCAGTGACTACCTATAGTGAAGTGACAGGAGCTATGTCTATCACTAAGATTACCAATCCGCAGGTCATTCGTATTGCGGCAGTTACAGGAATCTTATTTTCCATGTTGGGCAAAATCAATGCATTTTTATGTTCCATACCAGAGGCGGTATTGGGAGGTATTATGTTGCTGTTGTTTGGTACTATTGCTACTGCCGGTGTTTCCAATATGTTACAGCATCAGATAAATTTGTCGAACACTCGTAATATTGTTATTTTTTCTTTGACTATGACTATAGGCATAGGTGGCGCACAATTCACTTGGGGCAACTTTTCACTATCCGGCATCGGACTTGCTGCTGTAGTGGGAGTATTGCTTAATCTGCTATTGCCATATGATGAGAAGAAATAGTTTTTAGAACCGTTAATTATTAATCCATAATAAATATGAAAACATTTTTAGTGTTAGCTTCTGCTATGTATTTAGGCTTGTTGAGCGCTGGAGCACAGCAGGTAGAAGGTGTAACTCACTCTGGTAGACCTACAGGTCAGACGCCATTTCCTTTGACGGAATATATAGAATTGTCTAATCCGGTAAAGGCCGATATGCAACTTTGGCAAAAGGTGCGTAAGGTAAATGTGGGCTGGGGCACTACTGATATTCGATATAAAAAAGAAGTACCTGCCATGAGTCAAGTGGAAAAAAAGATACAACTGGATGGCTGGAAAGGGGAAAGAGTGTCTGCCCAGTTCGTAGTTTGGGGCAATAAGAATTTGGATAACTTGTCTTTTGAAGTGACAAACCTAAAGCACCAATCCTCTAAAAAAATCATATCCTCTGACTGTATGTTGAAAGGTTTTGTCCGTTATGTGATGACGGACGAACTGAACAAGGATGGCAGAGGAGGATGTGGAGCGCGTCCAAACTCGTTGGCTTTTGATTCTACTTTGGTGGCCGATCCGATTGATCATCTTGCCAAATCTTTAGTTCTTCCTGCTTATGCCAGCCAGGGATGTTGGATACGTGTGCAGATTCCTTCGGATGCAACAGCCGGAATCTATACAGGTAAGGTAATTGTACGTAATGGGGAGAAGGTTATTGACCGTTTATCATTGAAGGTTCGTGTCATTAACTGTAGTTTGCCGGCAGTGAACGACTGGAAATTCCATCTTGATTTATGGCAGAATCCGTATGCAGTGGCTCGTTATCATCAGGTAGAGCCTTGGAGTGAGGCTCATCTGCAAGCCTTGAAGCCTTATATGGAACTTTACCGTAACGCTGGAGGAAAGGTCATTACTGCTTCTATTATGCATAAGCCTTGGAATGCACAAACTTTTGACTATTTTGAGTCGATGGTGACTTGGGTGAAGAAACTGGATGGAAGTTGGGCTTTTGATTATGCGGTATTCGACCGTTGGGTTCAGTTTATGTTAGATTTAGGAATTGATAAACAAATCAATTGTTATTCAATGGTTCCGTGGAAACTTTCGTTTCAATATTTTGACCAGGCAACCAATCAGATGAAATTTATTTCAATGAAACCGGGAGATGAGGTTTACGATGAGGTATGGGGTAAGATGCTGACTTCTTTTGCAGCACATTTGAAAGAAAAAGGATGGTTTGACAAGACCTTCATTTCGATGGATGAGCGTCCGTTGAAAGTAATGCAGGCAACTTTGAATGTCATCAAGAAGGCAGATGCCGGATTCAAGATTTCACTGGCAGGAGCATTGCATAAAGAACTCGTTGATGATTTAGATGATTATTGTGTAGCTTTGCGCATGAAATATACTGACGAGCAGTTGGCCAAGCGTAAAGCGGAAGGAAAAGTCACCACTTATTACACCAGTTGCGAAGAACCTTATCCAAATACATTTACCTTTGCTGCTCCTTCTGATAGCGAATGGCTGGGATGGTATGCAGCAAAAGCCAATTTGGATGGTTACTTACGTTGGGCTTTAAACAGTTGGGTGATTGAACCTTTACTTGATAGTCGTTTTTATACATGGGCAGCAGGAGATACTTATATGATTTATCCTGGAGGAAGAACATCTATGCGTTTTGAACGCCTTGCTGCCGGCATACAGGCTTATGAAAAGGTTCGTATATTGAAAGAAGAATTCAAGGCAGCAGGGAATCTGGATGCATTGAAGACAATTGAAGAAACATTGAATTTGTTTGATGAGGTTCAGTTGGAAAAAGTGTCTTCTTCGGAAGTGGTGAAGAAAGCCAATCGACAGATAAATAGTCTATAACCATCAATTTAATATATAAACGATGAAACAATCACTGTTATTGTTTGCCTTGGCTGCATGTGCGCAATGGGGATATGCTTTTGAAATAGATTATACAAAGGGACTTTCCGTTTGGTTTGATACCCCTACTAATTTGGATAAAAGAGCTGTTTGGTATGGTGATATGTGGAAAGGGGAAAATAAGCTGGAATCGGCTGGAGATACTGCCTCTAATCCTGATTCGGGATGGGAATCGCAGTCACTGCCTATCGGGAATGGTAGTTTGGGGGCTAACATTATGGGCTCGGTAGAAGCAGAACGTATTGCTTTCAATGAAAAGACTTTGTGGAGAGGTGGACCGAACACCTCAAAGGGAGCAGATTATTATTGGAATGTCAACAAACAGTCGGCTCATGTTATCGATGAGATTCGTCAGGCTTTTATGGATGGTAATGATGAGAAGGCAGCTATGCTGACTCGTAAGAACTTCAACAGCGTGGTGCCTTATGAGTCGTGGGCTGAGAAACCGTTCCGTTTCGGTAACTTTACTACTATGGGGGAGTTCTATATTGAAACAGGACTGAGTGTGATTGGTATGAGTGACTACAAGCGTGTGCTTTCGTTAGATTCTGCTTTGGCTGTAGTACAGTTTAATAAAGATGGTGTTGGTTATGAACGCAACTATTTTATTTCTTATCCGGATAATGTGATGGCAATCCGCTTTAAGTCGGACAAGCCTGGAATGCAGAACCTTACATTCAGCTACATGCCTAACCCTGTATCTACAGGCACAATGAAATCGGTTGGTGCAGATGAACTGGAGTATGCCGCTCATTTGGACAATAATGGAATGCAGTATGTAGTACGCATAAAAGCTCAGGCAAAGGGAGGTAAGCTGACAAACGAAAATGGAAAATTGTCTGTCAAAGGAGCAGATGAAGTGGTGTTCCTGGTTACTGCCGATACAGATTATAAAATAAATTTCAATCCTGATTTCAAGAATCCTAAAGCTTATGTGGGCGTCAATCCGGCAGCTACTACTCGTCAGTGGATGGACGGAGCGGCTGCTAAAGGATATGAAACCTTGTTTCAGATGCATTATAAGGACTATGCTTCATTGTTTAATCGTGTGAAACTGTCGCTTAATCCAGAGTTACAGTCAGTTGCCTTGTCTACTCCGAAGCGTATCGCTAATTACCGTAAAGGCAAGAAAGATTTCTATTTGGAAGAACTTTACTATCAATTCGGACGCTATCTGCTTATCTCAAGTTCACGTCCCGGCAACCTGCCTGCCAATTTGCAAGGAGTTTGGCATAATAATGTAGATGGACCATGGCGTGTGGATTACCACAATAATATCAATCTGCAGATGAACTATTGGCCGGCTTGTACTACCAATTTGTCTGAATGTCAGCTTCCTTTGATTGACTTCATTCGTACTTTGATGAAACCTGGAGCTATAACTGCCAAGTCTTACTTCGGGGCGAGAGGATGGACTGCTTCCATCTCCGGTAATATTTTTGGGTTTACCGCTCCGTTGATTAGCGAAGATATGTCATGGAACTTCAATCCGATGGCAGGTCCTTGGTTGGCAACTCATGTATGGGATTATTATGACTATACCCGCGACCTTGATTTCTTGAAGAATACTGGTTATGACTTGATAAAGAGCAGTGTCGATTTTGTAGTCGATTTCTTGTGGCATAAGCCAGACGGTACTTATACTGCTGCACCTTCTACCTCACCAGAACATGGTCCGATAGACCAGGGAGCTACTTTTGTGCATGCTGTAATTCGTGAGATATTGCTTGATGCGATTGAAGCAAGTAAGGTGCTTGGAGTAGACAAGAAAGAACGCAAGCAGTGGAAAAATGTGCTGGCTAAGCTGGCTCCATATCAAATAGGTCGTTACGGACAGTTGATGGAATGGTCGAAAGATATTGATGATCCTAAAGATGAACATCGTCATGTGAATCACTTGTTTGGACTGCATCCGGGACGTACGCTTTCTCCTGTTACAACTCCAGAGCTGGCTCAGGCTGCTAAGGTGGTATTGGAGCATCGTGGTGATGGGGCTACCGGATGGAGTATGGGATGGAAATTGAATCAGTGGGCAAGGCTTCACGATGGTAATCATGCTTATACCTTGTTTGGCAATCTGCTGAAGAACGGTACACTCGACAACTTGTGGGATACTCATGCTCCTTTCCAGATTGATGGCAACTTTGGTGGTACTGCTGGAGTTACTGAAATGTTGATGCAGAGTCACATGGGCTTTATTCACTTACTTCCGGCACTTCCGGATGCTTGGAATGAAGGTTCTATTTCCGGTTTGTGTGCGAAAGGTAGTTTTGAAATCGGCATTGACTGGAAAGACGGTACATTGCTTCAGGCTACAGTAAAGTCAAATGCTGGTGGAAAATGTGTGTTGAGATATAAAGACAGCAGTCTTACACTCAATACATCTAAAGGAAAGATTTGTCGTATAATAATAAAGAACGGTAAGCTGGCAAAAGCATAAAATGCTGGGTTTCTTGTTTTGGGCTTTTATATCTCTTTCTTTTCTTTAGGAAAGAAAGAGATAATTTATAAGGAGGAGTCGGATGCTTGTTTGTCAGGTGAATGGGAATGTAGGAAATGGGAAGCACTTGATATGAACAAAGGATGTATAAGTTGAAAAGCAAGGCGCTGTTGTTTGTTGGAAATGGGCAAAATGCTATCTTTGTTGTTTGATATAAAAAATATAAATTATGAGAACTTTAGGTAAGTGGAAGAGTTACTGGTCCAATTGGGCCTTGTTGGTTTTGTGTGTAACCTTATTGTTGGTAGGATGTCGTCATCATTCTGCTGCTGATATTTTATGTGAGGTGCCGGAACAGAACTCCCCAGGGGATGCAAGTGATGAACCCAATGTCGTTTTTGCAAAAAATGTAGATAAGAATAAGGGATGGTATGATGTGGACAAGCGGAAAGATAATCCTAATGATATAATGGCCTGTTGGCTGATAACAGCTTGTAATATGCTTCAATGGTGGCAAGATGACTACGTGTCTGGGGGTAATAGTCTACCCTCAAATGTACCTAATGGGAAAGGGGATGGATTGTACAAGTTGGCTATTTTTGATGAAAGTATTCTGATGTTTAATGATTTGATAAAAGGCGGAACAATTCAAAATGCTTTGTCTTGGTATATAACAGGTGAGTGTGAAGATATATCAGGACTTTCTTCTCCTAAGCCTGGAACCGGCGGGTATCTTAAAACTATTTCCGGAGTAGATTATTCTCGTAAAGCATTTTTAGATGATGGCAAATGGGAGAAATTGGAGGATGATAGCAAGGTTCTTTCAGTTTTTTCTGACGAATTGATGGCTGTGTTGGGTGGAGGAGCTGTAGTGGGAATGGATATAAAGACACAAGTGGGGTTTGGTGGAAGCCTCCATGCTATTACGTTGTGGGGAGTGGAATTGGATAAAGGCAAGAGGGTAAAGAACATCTATATAACCGATTCAGATGACTATGAAGAGCGGTTGGTGTGCTGTCCTGTTTATGTGTATACCGATGAATACACTTCGCTGAAGGAAGTAGCATTTAAGGTTCCTGCAGGGAAAGCCTATGTGGAGGGAGCAGAATGGGCAGTCATTCGATTGTATTATTTGGCTCCATTTACTCGCTTGCAGAATTAAATAGATAAAGAATAGATAGGTAGTATCCAGTTTCTTTACCGATAAATTTGCTTCGGCTGTGTTATTCTTTAAAATATCTTGGCAGATTCTTGAGTTACAACTGGTGATTCATGAAATGATGCTTGCGTTTAATAAAACACAATCACTGTTTTATTAAATGCTGACGGTAACTCAAGTTACTGCTGGCATGAAATGTTGTATTTTACTAGGCAAGTTAGCCTTTTTTATTCTGCATCTGAATCTTTAATACGGGGCTTCTGGCAATCACACAGCAGCTAAGTCATCTTATTAATATAAGTTCTTGTATTGTCGGGGTTCAATATTGGGCAATTTAATTTCGTCAATAGTTATTATTTGTTTTTTTGATGAATTGGACAAGTTTCAAGTTTTCTATACCTTTGCATAAAATACCTAAAACAATGAAACTTTTTCTCAAAACATTAGGCTATCTGCTTGGAATGCAGATATTAGCTTTATTTTTTATGACCTGCTTTCGTATTGAGTTCTTTCTCAGTGTACGTGGTCAGTTGGGTGCAGATGTAATCGGTCGAACCGGCTGGATTTTCAAATCTTTTTTACATGGAGTGTGGTTTGATAATGTAATAGCTTGCTACATAATGGCCTTGCCTTTGGTCGTAGCTTGTTTAGTCTCATTATTCAACCTTTGTTGGAGTTGGCTTTATAAAGCCTTCAATTTATGGTTTGTCTTTTGGTATACCATTGTTTTTATGGGAGAGGCAGGTAATATTCCTTACTTTAACTATTTTAGCAAATTGTTAAATGCTTCCATTTGGAATTGGGCGGAATATGGTACTACCACTTTGGGAATGATCTTTGGAGAAGTTTCATATTATGTCTATATCTTCAGTTTTATAATTGCAGTCGTTTTATTTGGTATTGCACTTCATATCTTGAGGGAGCATTTGTTCCGGTTTACAGACGAAAACATTCATGAGATGAGTTTTAAGGGAATTTCTTGGCCGATTCGTGGTTGTATTCTTTTTTGTTCTGTATTTTCCTTATCGGCTTGTCTGTTAGGCATTCGCGGCCGCTTGGGCTATAATCCCATCAAGGTCAGCGCAGCTTATTTTTGTACAAGCCCTGTGTTGAATAATTTAGGAGTAAATCCGGTCTTTTGTCTTTTGACAAGCACCCTGGATGAGATGCGCCCTGAAAATAAGACATTGCATTTAATGGAAGACAATTTGGCCGTCAGGCAGGTACAGCAGTTCTATAGTCGGAATGGGATAGACAGTATTTCACCGATAGCTAGAAAGATTGTTCCTCAAGGCAAACCCAATCGGAAGAATGTAGTAATCATTCTGATGGAGTCTATGTCGGCTAAATTGATGGGGCGTTTTGGTAATACCAAGCAGCTGACACCTTATTTGGATTCGCTTTATAACAAGTCATTAAGTTTCGCCAACTTTTATTCAGCAGGAAATCATACAAATCATGGCTTGTACGCCACTCTTTATTCTTTCCCGTCCATCATGTTTCGAAATGCGATGAAAGGTTCAGATATTCCGGTTTATTCCGGACTTCCTACAGTCTTGAAAGAAAATGGTTATAGCACCATGTTCTTTATGACTCATGAAAGTCAATATGACAATATGAATGCATTTTTCCGCACCAATGGATATGACGAAATATATGCACAAGAAAATTATCCAAAAGAAAAGATAGCCAATCATTTTGGGGTGCCAGATGACTATTTGTTTTCTTATGCCCTTCCTGTTCTTCGGGAGCGTGCGGCACAGGGGCGTCCATTTATGGCTACCTTACTTACTATCAGTAATCACCCGCCTTATGTAATTCCGGAGCAATATCAAGACGCTGGTTTGCAGCCGGAAGAACAGATTGTGCGTTATGCTGATGATTGCATACGGCAGTTCATGAATGTGGCGACTCAAGAAGAATGGGGGAAGGAGACCATTTTTGTATTGTTGGGTGACCATGGGAAGTTGATAGGTTCTGCCGATTGTGAACTTCCGGAGTCTTTCAATCATATTCCGCTAATCATCTATTCTGATGATATTGTAGCTCAAGAGCGGACCGATTTTGCAGGCCAGGTGGATGTGGCTCCAACTTTGCTCTCGTTGCTCAATTTGCCTTATGTGCAAAATAACTTCGGAATAGATTTGATGAATGAGCGTCGGCCGGCTGCATTTTACTCGGCTGATAAAACAATTGCAGCGCGAGATAATCAACGTCTTTATGTGTACAATGCAGAAACTCAGACAGAGTTCTGTTATATGCTACATGAGGGGAAGCCGAAAGAAACAGTTATGTCGCCTGAATTTGTAACTCTTAAAAATTATGTTTATTCATTGTTGCAGACTACAGAATATATGGTACAGCAAGGAATGACCACGGATTAGAACAGATGAAGACAACTCAATAATGAGGCTTGATAGATTCAGCCCGTCAGTTTTTCCTGACGGGCTTTTGTTTAAAACATAGTATATTTCAAGGAAAATTCAGTCAAAAAGAATTTATGAGATTGTTTTCCTGTAGATTGTTTTGGCATTCCCAATAAATATGCCGATATTTATATTTAATATAGATGTGCCATGTGCTGAAACTTTTATTTTCCCAATAAATATCAGTCAGGAACAAGGGCGCATCTGTCATTATTTATAGAGAAGGAAGATGATTATCCGTCTGTCCTGATTGATGATAGAAAATAATAAATGTAAATATAAATAATCAGTTAAAGCAGAATGAAAAATTATTTGTTTTCTTTAGGTATTGCTACCGCATTCCTCGTTAGTTCTTGTCAGGAAAAAACGGAAACTAAAGAGTTTATCCGACCTGTGAAATTGGTGGAAGCCGTTTCTTTGAAATACATTGAGAAGTCTTTCCCCGCAGTAGTATCATCAGACCAGTTCAGTAATCTGGCTTTCAAGATGTCTGGTCCGTTGATTGCCATGAACATTCAGGAAGGTCAGCGGGTGAAGAAAGGTACAGTAGTAGCAGAAATTGACAACACCGATTATCGTCTTGATTTGGAGGCGAAGAAAGCTTCTTATCAGAATGCGTTGTCACAGTTGAGACGTGCAGAAACTCTGCTGACTAAAAATGCGATTTCCATTCAAGAGTATGAAACCAGTAAAACAGCTTATACGAATGCCAAGTCAGTGTATGAATGTGCAGAGAGCACGTTGTATGACACAAAGCTTCGTGCGCCATTCGACGGCTTCATTCAGAAAAAATATGTGGAAAATTACCAGCGTGTTCAGCCGGGGCAGGAGATTGTCTGCTTGATTAATCCTAAAAAAATTCAGGTTCAGTTCAATATTCCGGAAACAAACATCAAGTATTTCAGCAGTCCGAACACCACTTATGTAGAGTTTGACACTTGCAAAGGAAAATATTTCAAGGCACGGGTGAAGGAATATGTAGAGGCTTCACCTGACGGTTCAGGTGTTCCGGTATTCTTGTATATTGATGACCCTGAGTTTGATTTGAACAAATACAATATTTCTGTAGGTTTTTCTTGCCGGGTAATCGTGAAGATAGAAAACCGCAGCGAAGTGAAAGGAGTAGGTGTTCCTTTGTCGGCTATCGTGTTCAATAACAAGTCAAACAGTAAGGCTGTATTTGTATACAATGAGAAGGAACAGACTGTTCGACAGTGTAATGTGGAAGACAAAGGTGTAATTGTCGGACGTGATGAAGTAATCGTTGAAGGTGACTTGAAGGTGGGCGACCGTGTAGTGTGTGCCGGTGGCAGCAAGTTGGTGGATGGCCAGCAGGTAAAAGTATTAACCGATTAATAAAAGGAGCTGACAATGAATATACCTAAATACTCTTTAGAGAACAGAAAGGTCATTTATTTCTTTCTCGCTATCTTGTTGATAGGGGGTGTCCTTTCTTTCTTCAAATTGCCGAAGAAGGAAGACTCCCCATTCGTAATCAAGACTGCAGCTTTGGTTACTCAATATCCTGGTGCAACTCCGCAAGAAGTGGAAAAGCTGGTTACTCAGCCTATTGAGCGTGAAATCCAGTCAATGTCGGATGTATATCAAATCAAGTCTGAATCTTATTTCGGACTTTCTAAAATCCTTATCGAACTGCAGCCGGACATCAAGGCCGGCTATATGCCTATCAAATGGGACGAACTGCGCAGAAAGGTGGAGAACATTCAGCCGCAGTTGCCGCAGGGAGCGTCCAGCATATCTGTCAGTGATGACTTTGGTGATGTGTTCGGTATCTACTATGCGATTACTGCCGAAGAAGGGTTCTCTTATTCTGAACTTCGTTATTGGGCACAGCGAATCCGTACTTTGCTGACTCCGATAGATGGGGTACAGAAAGTCAACTTGTATGGTGAACAGACAGAGGTTATCAATGTCACAATATCTTCTGCCCGTTTGAATAACCTGGGCATTGACCCGAATACGATTATGCAGATTTTGAATTCTCAGAATATGCAGGTCAATACGGGTGAATTTGTAACAAGCAGTTACCAGCTTCGTGTACGTGCTGAAGGTATTTATACTAGTCCGGAGGATATCAAGAACCAGCTTATCCCTACTAAATCGGGTTCTGAAGTTCGTTTGGGGGATATTGCTGATATCAAGCGCGGCTATATGGACCCTCCTTCACGTTTGATGCGTGTGGATGGTAAGCGAGCTATCGGTATTGGCGTAGCCAGTGGCGCCGAAGATGATGTGGTAGCTGTTGGACATCTGGTGAGCAAGCAGTTGGATGAATTCAAGAAACTGCTTCCTGTCGGTATGGAGTTGAAAACCATTTATCCGGAAGATAAGATTGCAGAAGAAGCCAACAACGGCTTTATCTTGAACCTGATTGAATCGCTTTTCATTGTAATCTTGATTATATTCTTGGTGATGGGGGCCCGTGCCGGAATGTTGATTGGTAGTTCTTTGTTGTTCTCGGTAGGTGGAACATTGCTTATTATGCTGATGATGAATGTGGGGTTGAACCGTACTTCTTTGGCTGCGTTTATCATTGCAATGGGTATGTTGGTGGACAATGCCATTGTGGTGACCGATAATGCACAGATTGGTATCAAACGAGGAATTCCTCGTTATAAGGCTCTGATAGATGGTGCCTTGAAGCCTCAATGGGCTTTGTTGGGGGCTACTTTTATCGCCGTATGTTCTTTCTTGCCGATGTATTTGGCTCCAGCAGCAGTAGCTGAAATTGTAAAGCCTTTGTTTGTGGTGTTGGCAGTATCTTTGGGATTGAGTTGGATTTTGGCGTTGTGTCAGACCACTACATTCGGAAACTTTATCCTTTCGGAGAGTAAAGCTGGAGATTCAGGAAAAGACCCGTATGACACCAAGATTTATCACAAGTTTTCTGCATTGTTGACTTTGCTGATTAAGCGTCGTTTTATTACTTTGACTGTAGTCATCACTACTTTGGTGGTATCTATGGTGGTGATGGCTCTGATGCCGCAGAGTTTTTTCCCTCAGATGAGTAAACCTTATTTTCGTGCAGACTTAATTTATCCGGAAGGGTATAACATCAAGGCTGTGGAAAGTGATGTTATCAAGATTGAAAACTTCCTGAAGTCAAACGATAAAATCAAGTCGTATTCTGTGACATTGGGTGGTTCCCCGCTCCGTTATTATCTAGCAAGTTCTTCTTATGGTCCGAAAACCAATTTTGCCAACGTGATGGTGGAAACTCATGATCCGGATGATGCCAAAGAAGTAGAATCGGATTTCTATAATTATATGGTGAACAATTATCCAGATGTGGTGACACGTTCTGCTTTGTTCGCTCTTTCTCCAGTGCCGGATGCTGCTATTGAAGTTGGTTTTATCGGTGAAAACATTGATACGCTGACCGCATTGGTGGAACGTGCCAAAGACATAGCCCGAGGCTGTGATATGGTGACAGAGGTACGTGCTAACTGGGGAGATAAGGTTCCGGTATGGAAACCTGTCTATTCTCAGCAGAAAGGTTTGCGCTTAGGAATTACCCGTCAGCAGGTAGCGAATTCATTCCGTACAGCTACGAATGGTATTCCATTGGGAGTCTATCGTGAGGATGATGTGTCTATGCCTATCTTGCTGAAGGATGCCGACATGAATACGATGAACTTGAATGACGTGAAGACACTTCCGGTGTTCAGTTCAAAGGGACAGTCTATCAAGTTGGAACAGGTGATAGATGATTTTAAGTTGGATTATGACTACAATGTGATTCGTCGTTTTAACCGTGAACGCTGTATGGCTATGCAGTGTGAACCGAAACGAGGAGAAAATGCCATTGCAGCTTTCCAACAGGTATGGAATCGTGTGCGTACTGAAATGCAGGTTCCGGAAGGATATACGATGAAATACTTTGGAGAACAGGAAAGTCAGGATACCAGTAACGAGGCGTTGGGTAAGAACGTTCCTTTGACTTTCTTGCTGATTTATCTTACTCTGTTATTCTTGTTCCCCAAAAATTACCGTAAGCCAGTATTGATTATGCTGATGCTTCCGTTAGTATTTATCGGAGTGGTTTGGGGCTTGATTTTATTTGGCAAGTCAATGGATTTCTTTGCAACACTTGGTTTGTTGGGATTGATTGGTATGAATATCAAGAATGCAATTGTGTTGGTAGATGAAATCGGAATTCAGTCGGAGCAGAATGACAAGCCTTTCATGGCTATCATAGAGGCTACCAAGACACGTATCGTTCCAGTTACTATGGCATCGGGTACTACTATTTTAGGTATGCTCCCATTGTTGGGTGATGCGATGTTTGCTGGTATGGCAGCTACCATTATGGGTGGTCTGTTTGTATCTACCATCTTGACCATCTTTGTATTGCCGGTTACCTATTGTATATTCTTTAAAATTAGAGCGGACAAATGAAAAAACAATCCATACTAACAGCGATTCTTCTGGTAGGCTTTGTCCCTGCCGGAGTGAGCGCACAGGTTCAACAGAAAGAGGATGCAGGCTCAGCAGGTTTTATTTCTGAGCTAGGGACTCCTTCAAAACAAGGAACCGATTTGATTCCTGATTATAGAAAATATCAGTTTTCTAATGCGAGTACAGACACTTTGAGCTATGACTATACCGAATTTGAGAAACAGGTATTGGAATATAGCCAGGGATTGAAACAGAGTGTACAGCAGCAAGTTGCCATGAAGAAGGCTATGCAGATTGCCAAGACTGGATTTTTCCCCTCGGTAGATGCTACAGGAAACTATTCTTATCGAATCAATGATTATGAAATGCCTTTTGGCGACATGGCTATTCCGATGAAGCATGATGCGTATGCTTTTGGCTTCAGTGTGATGCAGCCAGTATTTGCGGGAGGTAATGTGATTTATAATTACAAAGGCCAGAAAATACAGAATGCTATTGCTGAGCAAAATGTTGAACTTACTAAGGACAATATTATTCTTGCAGCCGAAAACAGTTATTGGGGAGCTGCCGCAGCAAAAGAAATGTATAATGTGATGTGTCATTTTTCTGAGATTGTAGGGCTGTTGCTGAATGTGCTTCAGGACCGTTATACAGACGGAATGATTAGCAAGACTGACCTTATCCAGATGGAAGTGCGAAAGAAAGAAGCTGAAATGCAGCGCCTTAATGCTTATGAGTCTTATAAACTTGCTCTTCAGACCATGAATGTTATGATGGGGCATCAGCCTACCGATTCTCTCGATTTGGCTGAATCTATTGCACAGAAAGTGGAAGTTCAGCAGCAGATGAACGTAAATGATGTGATGGGCTTGCGTCCAGAACTGAACATTTCTAAGTTGAATGTTGATTATCAAAAGAATCAAATCAGACTGAGTACTACCAAATATAATCCGTCATTGGCTGTGGGTTATCAAGGGACTTGGGGAACGCAGATGTTGAATATCAATGGTGATACTCAGTTCAACCATAGCTTTGTAGTCTCTTTGAAGGTGCCATTGTTCCGCTGGGGCGCTCGTTTCAAGCAGCATAACCTGCAAAAGGCTCTTTACATCCAGTCTCTTTATGCAATGGAGGATAAGCAAGACCAAATAGCTAAAGAGGTTGCAGCTTCATGGACTCAGCTGAATGAATCGCAGAAACGTATAGAAATCGCAGCGAAGAATTGTGAATTGGCTGACGAAAATCTGGAGTTGAATACATTTAGTTATTCGGAAGGGAAATTGAGTATTTTGGATGTATTGTCGGCTCAGTTGACATGGATTCAGGCTTATACAAATCTGGTACAATCTTATCATAAAGAAAAGATAGCATTGGCTAATTATAAGAAAGCCGTCGGCTCAAGATATATGAAATGAGAAGTCGTTCCAAACCGGATGAGGCTTGCTCGGGGTGGAACGGTTGAAGATAAGTCGGGCTTTATCAATGAAGTGATTGGTAAGGCCCGTTCTTTTGTGTAGATAAAATGATGTGAACATGATTTTTTAGTGATTTTTGTAGAAAAATATTATTTTCGAATTCTACCGGTAGATGATTTCTAAAAAAGATATAATCAAAAAGAGACTTATGGAAAAGAAGAGTGTTTTAACAGCGTATTTTTCTTTGAAAGGAGAGACCTATGTGAACGGAACGATTGTCGTACTGGAGCAGGGCAATACAGATGTAGTTGCACATCGTCTTGCAAAAATGATAGATACAGACTTGTTTCATATTGAAAAGGTGGGAGGCTATCCGGCTACTTATAAGGGGGTTGTAGAGATAGCCAAGGAGGAGTGGCATAATGATGCCCGGCCGGCTATAGAAGGAACTGTGGAGAATATGCAACAGTACGATATTATTGTACTGGGGTATCCAAACTGGTGTCATACGATGCCTAAAGCTGTATGCACATTTCTGGAATCTTATGATTTGAACGGGAAGACAATTGTACCTTATTGCACCCACGAAGGCAGTGGTTTGGGTACTAGTGTAGAGGATTTGAAGAAACTGTGCCCCCTTGCTGATGTGATGCCTGGTACTGCTATACATGGAGCAGAGGCTGCCGAAGTGACAGAAGAACTGGAACGTATTGTAGAATATGTGAAGAAAGTAAAGGGATAAACACGGTGTTGCTGGGAAAAGTCACGTAAGGAATCTCTTTCGGCTGAATACGCTTATATAAAATAGGTGTAAATTGAACGTTTGTTGCATTGAATTATGATGCGTTTTTCCTTGAAATATTGCAGATAACCAAAAGTTTTGTTTATTTTTGCAATTTATAAGATTGAACAACAGATTAAAAAACATAGAGTGATGATTAAAATAACATTTCCCGATGGCTCTGTTCGTGAATATAACGAAGGAGTAACTGGTCTGCAGATTGCAGAAAGTATCAGTTCTCGCTTGGCACAGGATGTACTGGCTTGTGGCGTTAATGGTGAAACTGTTGATTTGACAAGACCTATCAATGAAGATGCAAACTTTGTGCTGTATAAGTGGGATGATGAAGAAGGTAAGCATGCTTTCTGGCATACAAGTGCTCACTTGTTGGCTGAAGCATTGCAGGAACTTTATCCAGGAATCCAGTTCGGTATCGGTCCGGCTATTGAAAACGGATTCTATTATGATGTAGATCCAGGAGAAGCTGTAATCAAGGAAAGCGATTTGGCTGTAATTGAAAAGAAAATGGCTGAATTGGCTGCTAAGAAAGAAACTTTGGTCCGCACTAGCATTGCAAAAGAAGATGCTTTGAAAATGTTTGGCGAGAGAGGTGAAACTTATAAGTGTGAATTGATTTCTGAACTGGAAGACGGACATATTACTACTTATACTCAGGGTGCATTTACAGACCTTTGCCGTGGCCCACATTTGGCTTCAACAGCTCCTATCAAGGCTATCAAGCTACTTTCTGTGGCAGGTGCTTATTGGAGAGGTCAGGAAGACCGCAAGCAGATGACTCGTATCTATGGTATCACTTTCCCTAAAAAGAAGATGCTGGATGAATACTTGACATTGTTGGAAGAGGCTAAAAAATGCGACCACCGTAAAATCGGAAAGGAAATGGACTTGTTCATGTTTTCTGATACGGTTGGTAAGGGATTGCCTATGTGGCTGCCTAAAGGTACTGCATTACGTATCCGTTTGCAGGACTTCTTGCGTCGTATCCAAGCTCGCTACGATTACCAGGAAGTGATGTGTCCTCCTATCGGTAACAAGTTGTTGTATGTGACTTCTGGGCATTATGCTAAATATGGTAAAGACGCTTTCCAGCCTATTCATACTCCGGAAGAAGGTGAAGAATACTTCTTGAAACCGATGAACTGCCCTCACCATTGTATGATTTACAAGAATTCACCTCGCTCTTATCGAGATCTGCCTTTGCGTCTGGCTGAATTTGGTACTGTATGTCGTTATGAGCAGAGTGGTGAGTTGCACGGATTGACTCGTGTTCGTAGCTTTACTCAAGATGATGCTCACTTGTTCTGTCGTCCAGACCAGGTGAAAGACGAGTTCTTGCGTGTAATGGATATCATCAATATTGTATTTACGTCAATGGGGCTTAGCAACTTTGAAGCACAGATATCTTTGCGTGACAAGGTGAACCGTGACAAGTACATTGGTAGCGATGAGAACTGGGAAAGAGCTGAACAGGCTATTATTGAGGCTTGTCAGGAAAAAGGTCTTCCTGCTAAGATTGAATATGGAGAGGCTGCATTCTATGGTCCTAAGTTGGACTTTATGGTGAAAGATGCTCTTGGACGCCGTTGGCAGCTAGGTACTATCCAGGTGGACTATAACTTACCAGAGCGCTTCCAGTTGGAATATATGGGTGCTGATAATCAGAAACACCGTCCGGTAATGATTCACCGTGCACCATTTGGATCTATGGAACGTTTCGTGGCTGTGTTGATTGAACATACAGCAGGTAAGTTCCCATTGTGGTTGACTCCTGACCAGGTGGCAATTCTTCCTATCTCGGAAAAATTCAATGACTATGCCGATAAAGTGCGTATGGAATTGAAAAAATATGATATCCGTGCTCTGGTAGATGACCGTAATGAAAAGATTGGCCGTAAGATTCGCGATAATGAAATGAAACGTATCCCATATATGTTGATTGTCGGCGAAAAAGAAGCTGAAAATAGTGAAGTTGCAGTCCGTAAACAGGGTGAAGGTGACAAGGGAACTATGAAAATTGAAGATTTTGCAAAAAATATTGCAGAAGAAGTTCATAATATGATAAATAAATGGTAACTTTGCAACCGTTTCAGAGTATATCTATAAATGTACTGTAAACAGTTGAAGAAAAAACAATATAAAATAACAAAAGAACAAACAAAGGAATAGATTTTTTTAATGAAGAATGACAGTTTAAAAGGGCAACACAGAATCAATGAACAGATTCGCGCCAAAGAAGTCCGCATTGTAGGAGATGATGTAGAATCAGCAGTTTATCCAATTGCTCAAGCTTTGAAGATGGCTGAAGAGCATGAAGCTGACTTGGTTGAAATTTCACCTAATGCCGTTCCTCCAGTTTGTAGAATTATTGACTATTCTAAGTTTCTCTATCAACTGAAGAAACGCGCAAAAGAGCAGAAAGCTAAACAGGTGAAAGTAAACGTGAAGGAAATTCGTTTCGGACCTCAGACTGACGAACACGACTATAACTTTAAGTTGAAACACGCTATCGGCTTTTTGCAGGATGGTGATAAAGTGAAGGCTTATGTGTTCTTTAAAGGTCGTTCTATTCTTTTTAAGGAGCAGGGAGAAGTGTTGTTGCTTCGTTTTGCTAATGACTTGGAAGAATATGCGAAAGTGGAACAGATGCCGTTGTTGGAAGGTAAAAGAATGACTATCTTCCTTTCACCAAAGAAGGCTGCTGCAGCTCCAAAAAAGGTAGCTCCGAAACCAGCAAAGGAAACTGAAACTACTCAGCAATAAAAAGAGTGCGTAATGCGCCGGTATAGTGCGTTGCCACATTGAATAATAATAATTTAAATTTTAACAAGATGCCAAAGATCAAAACTAACTCCGGTGCTAAAAAAAGATTTACTCTTACCGGAACAGGTAAAATCAAAAGAAAGCACGCTTTTCACAGTCATATCTTGACTAAGAAAACTAAGAAAGCAAAAAGAAACCTTGTACACTCTGGTTTGGTTGACAATGCTAACACCAATCAAGTTAAGGAACTTCTTTGCATGAAGTAATTTTTCAAAAGCGTAAACGTATCATTATTATTAACCGAATGTATTAGCCTCAAGTCCGATTGAGAAATATCGGCGCTATCATTCAAAAAAGAATTAAAACTATGCCAAGATCAGTAAATCACGTTGCTTCTAGAGCAAGAAGAAAGAAAATTTTAGGTTTGACCAGAGGTTACTTTGGTGCAAGAAAAAACGTTTGGACCGTTGCTAAAAATACATGGGAAAAAGGTTTGACTTATGCATACCGTGACCGTAAGAACAAAAAACGTAACTTCCGCGCATTGTGGATTCAGCGTATCAATGCTGCTGCTCGCTTGGAAGGTATGTCTTACTCTAAGTTGATGGGTGCTTTGCACAAAGCTGGTATCGAAATCAACCGTAAAGTTTTGGCTGACTTAGCGATGAATCATCCTGAAGCATTCAAGGCTGTAGTTGCTAAAGCTAAAGCAGCTTAATTTTGGATATTATACAGATTAAGTAATAGGGTGTGCCAATATGAGTTTCTCATGTTGGCACATTTTCGTATGCTCGGCATGGATTTAGTTAATGGGTGCAAGTCCTTAATGAGCCCTAATAGCGGAAATCATATAGCCAATAGAAAGGATGTCCATTATGAGGTGGAGTCTGAAAGGAAGAGTTTTTCCTTCTACTCAATTTCCTTTACTATTATAGCATGTGAAACTTCATTTCTTAGAAATATCTATTGAAATATTTTGCAGAATAATATAATAGTAGTATATTTGTGATAGAAAAATGAAGCCGCACTTGCAGAATCGGGAAACTCATCAAATTTATCAGAAATACCGAGAACAGCTTCATCTTCCAATGGCGGGCCACGCCTTCGGGTAGCATTTATGCCAGTGGATTACAAAGGGAGGTAGAGCACTCAAAACATGTCTTTCGGAGTTTCGTCACGCCTCAGGTGCGGCTTTTATCATAAAGCTAATAGCGGAGATTTTTGTGAAATGCATTACAGGAATCTTTGCTTTTTTGTGTTGACCTTTTTATTCGGATATTGTATGAAATCAAAATGTGGCTCAGTAGATAAATTATGGGGATAAATTCTTTCAACTAGGATTATTATCTATCTTTGCTTTATGGAGACAAATCAATTATATTCATTAGCTCAGATAGTTCTTCCCGGTGAAGTCCTTAAGTATTTCGATATTGTCAATATTGAGAGTACTCCCAATGAATTTTATATTCATCTTGACGAAAAGATGAGTGCCAGTTTTAAAAACGCTGTTCATTTTGAATCAAAAGGTTTCATGAATCCTGTTCATGTTACAGATTTTCCGATTCGTGACCATAAGGTTATTTTGGTCCTTCGTCGCAGACGATGGACGGATATTCGTACAGGCAAAAGTTTTTCTATCCCGTTAGCTATTGATGTCGCAGCTCCCGCTACTCTAATGAGTTTGCGTCTTTTTTAAAAGGTACATATGGAGACATCCCCAGTGACCTGCCGTACGCTTGAAATATTTTATCATATCAACGCTAAAACCTTCGACAAGCAGTATAAAGAAGTATTAAGCGGATACCGAAAATGGGATCAGCTGTCTCACGCTGAAGAATGGATGCTTTTCCCTGAGAATATAGGCCCTCGACTTGCGATAGACGAGTCATCCTTATCCAATGGAGAATTATACACTTTCGTCACCAACAGAGACAGGCATTGTAAGGATGGAAGTTTAGTTGCAGTTGTGGCTGGAACTAAGTCTGAGGACGTCATTAAAGTACTCAAACAGATAAAGGAAGAAGAAAGAGAGGCAGTTGAAGAGGT
>RCNI01000227.1_pt1 | contig 37086 bp, 38 predicted proteins | sample 2041151 | NCBI WGS metagenome assembly RCNI01 (sample SAMN09708214, study PRJNA481090) | feces metagenome | isolation source: feces | place: Antarctica: Albino Rookery
ATAGAATATGACTGCATAGACCCCACCGAGCTTTACCCCACTTTGGAGTGCAAAAAGGTTTCCGGTCTTTACGGTGCCGGTCAGTTTAACGGCTCTTCCGGCTATGAGGAGGCCGCCGTTCAGGGCTATGTGGCAGGTGTAAACGCCGCCCTTAAGATTTTAGGCCGCAAGCCTCTTATTCTTCGCCGCAGTGACGGTTATATCGGCACTCTTATTGATGACCTTGTAACTAAGGGCACCAATGAGCCTTACCGCATGATGACCTCCCGCAGTGAATACAGACTGCTCCACCGTCAGGATAACGCCGACCAGCGCCTGAGCCATATAGGTCTGGAAGTCGGTCTTGTCACCCCGGAGCAGCATCGGAAAGTTATAGAAAAATATAAAATGGTGGATAATGAGATTGAAAGGCTGCAAAACAAGCATATAGCCCCCACAGAGGCGCTGAATAACATGCTCGTATCCCACGGCACAGCCGCCGCAAATTCCGGCGTGTCCATTGCAGACCTTATCCGCCGTCCCCAGATAAGCTACGCTGATACAGAGCCTTTCGATAACGAAAGGCCTGAGCTGCCCGAAGCTGTAAAAGCTCAGGTAGAAATCCGTCTCCAGTATGACGGCTATATTAAGCGTCAGCTAAAACAGCTTGAAGATTTCAAACGCCTTGAAAGCAAGGCACTTCCGGCAGATATTGATTATAACGACGTTGTGGGCCTGAGACTTGAAGCAAGCGAAAAGCTCCAGAAAATACGCCCCGAAAACTTCGGTCAGGCCGGACGTATTTCCGGTGTCTCCCCTGCTGATATTTCTGTACTCATGATATACATGGAGAGCAAAAAATGAAGGTAGTTTTAGGTTTTTCAGGCGGCGTAGACTCTGCCCTCTCCGCTCTGCTGTTACAGCAGGCGGGCTATGAGGTTTTAGGCTTATATCTTGATAACACAGATGATAAAGCAAGAGATGAGGCTGTCTCTGCCGCGGATAGCATGGGTATCCCCCTTAAGGTTCTGGATGTTAAGGCAGAGCTTGAGGAAAAGGTATGCTCTGCATTTGCAGACAGCTATCTCAGAGGCGAAACCCCCAACCCCTGCATACTGTGCAATCCCTCAGTAAAATTCAAATCGCTTTTAGCTTATGCTGATGAAACCGGCGCCGATTTAATCGCCACCGGTCACTATGCAAGAGCCGAAAATGGTGTTTTGTATAAAGGTCATCCCGATAACGACCAGAGCTATATGCTCTGCCGCTTAAAGCGTGAGCAGTTAAACCGGCTCATTCTTCCTTTGGGTAATTTCTGTAAAAAGGAGACCAGAGCCATGGCAGCTGAAAGGGGAATCCCCGTTGCAAATAAGCCCGACAGCATGGAGATCTGCTTTATTCCCGACAAGGATTATATCCGCTGGCTCAAAGAGCGCACAGAGCTGCCCCCTGCCGGAGATTTCACCTTCCACGGCGAAAAGGTGGGACAGCATGCGGGGATTCACTGTTATACCGTAGGTCAGCGCAGAAGCGGCCTTTTAAATGAGCGCAAGGTTTATATTTCAAAGATAGTTCCCGAAAAGAACGAAATACAGCTTGCCCTTTGGGAAGAGCTTTTTAAAACCGAGGTCAAAGCCAGAGACTTCAGCTGGCTCATAGATAAGCCCTCAGAGCCTATTAAGGCTTCTGTCCGCGTGCGGCATACCAAGTGGGAAACTCCCTCCTGCACCGTGTATCCTGACGGAGATCGGGTCACAATAATCTGTGACGATCCTGTGAGAGCACCCGCTGCCGGACAGTCCGCCGTACTTTATGACGGAGACAAGGTTCTCGGCGGAGGCTTCATTATTCAAAGCTAAATTAAATTTATAAAAAAATACCACCCGATTGGGTGGTATTTTTGTTAGCTTATTGGCTTATTTGTAGTTGTGGGCGTCCTGAAGCACCATTTCTTTTACTTTCAGCAAACGAACCTTGGTGGCGTTCTCGTTCTCTTCCAGCTTCATGGAAATATACTTGATATTCTCAGTCAGCTCGGGAATCATAACGTATTCCAGTGCATTAACGCGGCGGCGGGTCTTTTCGATCTCCTCCGCAAGCAGCTGCATGGTCTTTTCCACCTGTGCCAGCTCCAGCATATCCTCAAAAACCTTTGCCATTTTCTCCAGCGCGTCATCAAGCTCGCCGGAAGTCTGAGCAAAACCGTAGGGATAAATTTCCGTAGGGTCGTTGTTTTTGGTCTGGAAACTGTACTGAGGTACGTTTACGCTCATGATGTTCTTATATTTAAGCCCTAATTCCACGCTCTGGCGCGGATACAGCAGCGCCTGCTCCAGCATTTCGGGGCTCATGATTGCGCTTGCAACCTGAAGAGAAGCAAATGCATCAGTGAGGCCTTCCTCAACGCGGGTACGCAGCTGTTTATTGAGCTTTACCACGTCCATGAACTGGCGCATCAGCTCGTCACGCTTATCTTTCAGAAGCTTATGACCGCGGCGGGCGGTTTTGAGCCTGCCTTTGAGCTGGTTGAGAACCATTCTGGTCGGGGTTATAGCAGTGCCTGCCAAAAAGCATCACCTCCGTAATTTAATAATAAAAAGGGTTTACTTCTTGGGCATGTACTTGTCGATGAGCTCGGGCTTGATACGCTTGAGTTCACGCCGAGGCAGTATGCTTAAAAGCTCCCAGCCTATGTTCAGAGTCTCTTCGATAGAACGGTTGGTGTCGTTGCCCTGGCTGACGTAGCGCTTCTCGAATTCATCAGCGAACTTTGCGAAGAGCTTATCGTCATCGGAAAGGGCAGCCTCACCCAGAATAGTCATGAGTTCCTTAGCGTCCTTACCACGGGAGTAAGCGGCGAAGAGCTGGTTCATAGTACCGGCGTGGTCCTCACGGGTCTTTCCTTCACCGATACCCTTATCCTTCAGACGGCTCAGAGAAGGCAGAACGTCCACAGGAGGAACAATACCCTTACGGTGCAGTTCACGGCTCAGGATAATCTGACCCTCGGTGATGTAACCGGTAAGGTCGGGGATGGGGTGAGTCTTATCGTCCTCTGGCATGGTCAGAATGGGTATCATGGTGATAGAGCCCTTCTTGCCCTGACGGCGGCCTGCGCGCTCATACATGGTGGCAAGGTCGGTGTACAGGTAGCCGGGGTAGCCGCGGCGGCCGGGGACTTCCTTCTTAGCAGCGGAGACTTCACGAAGAGCCTCAGCGTAGTTTGTAATATCAGTGAGAATAATCAGAACCTGCATGTCCTTCTCGAATGCCAGATACTCGGCAGCGGTCAGGGCCATACGGGGGGTGGCTATACGCTCAACAGCAGGGTCATTTGCAAGGTTGGAGAAAACAACGGTACGGTCGATAGCGCCGGTGCGGCGGAAGTCGTTAATGAAGTACTCGGATTCCTCGTAGGTGATACCGATTGCAGCAAAGACAACAGCGAAGGTCTCGTTGTCGCCCAGAACTCTTGCCTGTCTTGCAATCTGAGCTGCAAGAGCGGCGTGGGGCAGACCGGAGCCGGAGAATATAGGCAGCTTCTGTCCGCGAACCAGAGTGTTCAGACCGTCGATGGTGGAAACACCGGTCTGAATGAATTCTGCGGGGTATGCACGGGCAGCCGGGTTCATAGGCAGACCGTTGATGTCCTTGTGATCCTCAGCTAAGATCGCGGGGCCGCCGTCGATGGGCTGACCCATACCGTTAAAGACACGACCCAGCATATCCTCGGAAACAGCAAGCTCCTGAGGATGACCGAAGAAGCGAACCTTGGACTCGGCAAGGTTAATTCCCTGTGCGGATTCAAACAGCTGAACAACAGCCTTATCGCCTTCAACCTCAAGCACCTTGCAGCGGCGGACTTCGCCGTTGGGGAGCTCGATTTCGCCCAGCTCGTCGAAGGTAACGCCTTCAACGTGCTCAACAACCATCAGAGGGCTGGCGATTTCTCTTATAGTTTTATACTCTTTAATCATTCGTCCTCACCTCCGGCAATGACTGCCTCGATTTCCTTCTTCATCTGGGCCTCGATTTCGTCGTAAACGGGGTCAAAGCCGTTGGGATCTGCCATCTTTGCGCGGCCTATCTTCTCTCTGGCATCAATGACAAAGAGAGCGTTCATATCTGCGCCCTTCCGGAGAGCATCACGGCAGAGAACATCGTACTGCAAAACCATGTCAAGGAGTCTGAACTGCTTCTTGTAGGAGGAGTATGCGTCCTCATCAACGAAAGCGTTCTGCTGCAGGAAGTCCTCACGGAGCATCTTTGCGGTCTCCATGGTAAGTCTGTCAGCAGGGCTCAGAGCATCCTGACCAACCAGACGGACGATTTCCTGAAGTTCATTCTCTTCCTGCAGAATATGCATGGCCTTCTCACGGTTCTTCATGTACTTCTCGCCGAAGCTCTCGGTGTACCAGGGGCGGAGAGTATCAATGTAGAGGGAGTAAGAAGTCAGCCAGTTGATTGCAGGGAAGTGACGGGCATATGCAAGGCTGGAATCAAGAGCCCAGAATACCTTGACAATACGCATGGTAGCCTGAGAAACAGGCTCGGAAATATCACCGCCGGGAGGTGAAACAGCGCCGATAGCGGTGACGGAGCCGCGGCGCTCATCGGAGCCAAGACACTCAACAACGCCGGCTCTTTCGTAGAACTGAGCCAGACGGGATGCCAGGTAAGCGGGGTAACCTTCTTCACCGGGCATTTCTTCCAGACGACCGGACATCTCACGCAGAGCCTCAGCCCAGCGGGAAGTGGAGTCAGCCAGAACCGCAACGTCGTAACCCATATCACGGAAGTACTCAGCAATGGTGATACCGGTGTAGATAGAAGCCTCACGAGCTGCAACAGGCATATCGGAGGTGTTGGCGATAAGAACGGTACGTTTCATAAGGGGCTCGCCGTTACGGGGGTCTTTCAGTTCGGGGAACTCCATCAGAACGTCGGTCATTTCGTTTCCGCGCTCGCCGCAGCCGATGTAGATAACAATATCAACGTCAGACCATTTTGCCAGCTGGTGCTGAACAACGGTCTTACCGGAACCGAAAGGTCCGGGGACAGCAGCGGTACCGCCCTTAGCTATGGGGAACATGGTATCGATGATACGCTGTCCGGAGTTCATAGGACGGCTGGGAACGTACTTTCTTGAATAAGGTCTTGCGATACGGACGGGCCAGCGCTGAATCATATCCAGCTTTCTCTCAACGCCCTTCTCGTCTCTTACAACAGCGATAATATCGGTGACAACATGCTCACCGCTCTCCACGCTCACGACCTCGCCGGAAATTCCGCGGGGAACCATGATCTTGTGGAGGATAGCGCTGGTTTCCTGAACAGTACCCAGTACATCGCCGGGGACGACTTTGTCGCCGGGCTTTGCAACAGGAACAAAGTCCCACTTTTTCTCTCTGTTGAGGGCGGGGACATCGGTGCCTCTGGTGATGCAGTCGCCGGAAATGGCGCGCATCTCAGGCAGAGGACGCTGAATACCATCATAGATATTGTCCAGCATACCGGGTCCGAGCTCAACGCTCATGGGCATACCGGTAGTTTCAACAGTAGCGCCGGGGCCAAGGCCGGAGGTCTCTTCGTAGACCTGAATTGAAGCCTTGTCGCCGGTCATATTAAGGATCTCGCCTATAAGTCTCTGAGAGCCGACACGGACAACGTCGGAAACGTTAGCGTCCGCAAGACCCTCTGCAACTACAAGCGGTCCGGATACTTTGGTAATAGTTCCGCTCATTTACATACCTTCCTTTTTTGTAATTGAAGGAGCTGGGGGCTAAAGAAGCTTATTCTCAGTCGCCCAGTATGTTCGTGCCAACGGCACGCTCGACAGCGGCCTTCAGTGCCGACTGTCCAAGTCCTATGGAGCCCTCTCTGCCGGGTATCAGAATGATAGCGGGAGTGGGTCTGTCCTTAAATTTGTCTATCTCATGCTGGAGCTGAGCCGCAAGATTTTCCTCAATGTAGATTATTGCGTAATCATCGTTTTCACGGGTAAGCTCGCGGAGAGTGTGAGAAGCCTCAGCAGCGTCCACAACGGGGTAGGTTTCAAGGCCCAGAGCCTTAAAGCCCATGACGGTCTCTCTGCCGCCGATAACAGCGATTTTAAGCATACAGATCACGCAGCCTTTCCCGGATAACTCCCGGCTCTATGCCGGACAGTCTGCCCGTAAGGATCATTCTTACAGCAGTTATCTCTCCCTCAACAGCTGCAAGGTAGGAGACAACAGGCTCGGCGCCGTAGCTCACAAGCTTTGCGCCCTTGAGGTAGGTGTTTACGGCATTGTCGCAGCTGAGCTCAAACTCAGTCATAGAGCCGCCGTTTGCAGCTTCTGCGCCCAGAGCAGCAGCCTTGTCGAGGCCGGAGTGGGCAAAGAGTGCGGCGATGCCTTCGCCGTCACCTGCGGCAATGATTCTGTCCACATCAACTCTGCCGCCGGGAATGAGCACTTCTCTCAGGAAGTCTGTATCCTTGCCCATGCGGAGGGTTCTGACTGCGCTCTTAAGGTTTGCACTGTCGATTAAAACATCGGCATAGCCCTGAAGAAATGCGCTGCCTGCGGACTTTGCAGTAGCTTTCAGCTCTGCAAAATAGGCCTTATCCAGCACGAAATCCGCAAGCTGGGGATTTCCGGCACGGGCAAGAGTGCTTTTAGCCTCCTGTACGGCCTGAGCAGGAATAGGAGGAAGCTCCGTAAACCGCTCTTCATTATAGATTTCAAGGAGCTCGTCGGGTGTAAATCTGCCGGAATCACTCATAATGGACTTTGCGTCAAGTCCCATAGCTTCGGCCTTAATAATGGCCTTGAGGTTGTGGTAGTCATATTTCATTCTGAAAACGTCTACCAGCTCTCTGTCAGGAGAAAGCTCCTGAAGCTCGTTGAAAACGCTCCGGCGGTGGCCCGCCAGCTCTGCTTCAATTTCCTTTGCGCTCATCTGAGACATGTCTGCATAGCCGCAGTCTGTAAGGAGCTTTGCAGCCTCCTCAAAGCTGCCTGCGTCCAGCATACGCTGGGCTCTGTCATTATTGAGAAGTTTTGGCTCTCTTGCCCGCAGCATAGCGGACAGGCACAGATAAGCTTCTTTTTTATTAGACAATTTTTTCCCTCCCTGTCTCGGGATAATATGTGCGCTTATTCAAAGAGAACGCCCGCGATCTCAGAGGACATCTCGCTTCTGCAAAGTTCAACCAGAAGTTCAACAGTGCAGTTGACCTCAATACTGCCTCTGCGGAGGATAAGGCCGCCGGCAAAATCGCCGGTGCTGTCAGAAAGACGGAGTTTACCGTCCAGAGCGCTGATAAGCTTTTCGCCTACTGCGGCTCTGTCTTTGGCGTTGAGAACGATTTCCTCATCGCCGGTAACGGAGGCTTCCTTTGCAAGCTTTGCAAGGAAGGCAACGTATTTATCCTCGGGAAGCTCAACGATCTTTTTAACAGCCAGTTCAAAGCTCTTGGAAACCATCTCCTGCTTGAGGGCCAAAATGCTCTTCTTAGCCTCCATACGGGCGATACGCTCCATGCTGTCGACCTTGTCCTGGCAATCCTTGACGCCTACGCGGATTTTCTCGCTGTAAACGTTTTTGGCTTTTTTATCATAATCCTCGCGGATACTCGCGCACTGCTGCTCGGCCTGAGCGAGTATCGCGTCGGCCTGTGCCTTTGCGTCAGCCTGGATATGCGCGACTATTTTTTCAGTGCCTTTCATAGTATCTCCTGTCAAAAAGTTTTTTAATCAGATAACGACCTTGCCCAGCATCATGAAGGAAGCGAGCAGAGAAAGAATTGCGTAGAACTCAACGGTGATACAAAGGATCATGCCCTTGGACCAGTCGTCAGGCTTTTTAGCAAGAATATTAACGGATGCAGCTGCAACTTTACCCTGTGCAATACCGGAGAGCAGACCGCCGAGAGCGATAGGCAGGCAAGCGCAGAGGATCTGCATACCCTGAGCAACGGACATGTCAACGGAGAGCTTACCGAAAGCAAGGAACCAGATAACGAAGCCGTACAGACCCTGGGTACCGGGGATAACCTGAAGGATCATTGCTTTACCGAACTTGCTGGGGTCCTCGGAAACAAGGCCAGCACCTGCTTCACCGGCGATGCCGGTACCTTTTGCAGAACCGATACCTGCAAGAACTGCTGCGAGACCGGCGCCCAGAAGGCCCAGTGCAAAACCGCCTATGTTGCTAAGAAAATCCATGTTTAATTTCCTCCTAATTAATATATAGGTTTTTAAAATACTTTTTCTGTGTCAGTTCTCTTTAGCTCTGACATACTTGCTCCTGACTGCCAGGGGATTGAAGGGCTTGCCGCCGTCGGAATAGAACTTTCCGAAGAACTCGAGGCACTGAAGTCTCAGGTCATGGACGAAGCAGCCCAGAAGGTTAAGACCGAAGTTGAGGGCGTGGCCCACAAGGAAGATTAAAAGGAATGCAAGCACAGTGCCTACATTAAGTCCCATGCTTTCAGCGGGCATAACGGCAATGGTATTAAAGACCTGAGCGACAACACCGCCGGCCAGCATAAGGGCCATGATACGGGAGTAGCTCAGAATATCACCGAACCAGCCGGTAGCGGTATTATAGATGCAGCCAAAAGCAGCGCCTATTTTACCGAAGATACCCTTGGAGTGGCGTCCGGCACCGAAGAGGAGCAGGATAAGACCAACGATAATGACTATTTTTCCGGGAAGAGCCAGAGCAGGCACAATGTCCATCATGCCGAGGGCAAGGAGAACGCCGCCAACAAGGATGACCCACAGGGGACCTTCCTCGAAGATACCGTCCATAAGGTTGCCGTTCTTTTTCTTCTCCACGAAGGAAATGATCATACCGAAGTTCAGGTGGATAACGCCGAGAACCATAGCGCCGTAAAGCACCAGTTCACTGTCGTTGACAGGGCTGAACAGGTAAGGCAGACCTTCCCAAGTGCTCTGGGGGTTAATCATATGTACTATACGGTAAGGTGCGTCACCGAACAGGCCGCCTGTAAGGGCACCCATTACGAATGTGGCGATACCTGCGTACAAAAGCAGCTGGCAGAATGCCTGTGTGCCGCCTCTGGGCTTTATTTTTGCCATAGCCACGAGAGCTGCGGCAATCATAATTATACCGTATCCCATATCTGCCATCATAAGTCCGTAGAACAGGATGAAGAATGGGGCCATAAGCGGGTTTGCGTCCACGGTGCCGTAGGTGGGCAGCGAGTACATGTTGGTAACCATGTTAAGGGAGTTTGTGACGGCGTTGTTCTTGAGTTTAACAGGAACAGAGGGATATTCTTCCTCTTCGGGATCTCTTGTATCCCATGCGCAGTCATAGCTTTCAAAAATTTCCTCCAGCTCTTTTACATTCTCCTCAGGTACCCAGCCCTCCATCATAACGGTGGTTTCGGTGCCGTAAAGCTTATCCTCAGCTTCGGCAAGGGCTGTCATGGTACTTACTCTGTCGCATGCCATTTTAAGGCTTTCGCGGTGGACATTTTCGCTCTTTATCTGCTCGGCGCAGGCAATTTTCTCCTTGCCCAGCTCGGTAAGAGCCTCATTTGCACGCAGGGTGCACTCTCTGGCGCTTCCCTGCATACCGCTAAAGGATACGGCGGAGAAGTTAAAGCCTCTGAGGCATTCCTGTACTGCGGTGAGAGCTTCTTTTATGCAGACAACGAGCACATAATTCTGGGTTTTATCTTTGGAGACCGTAAAGAGCTCAGCTTCATCGGAAGCCTGACTCAGAGCGCTCTCCACATCGGAAAGCTTGATTTTTGCAGGAATAGAGCCCATTACAAGGCTTGTACGCTCTGTTCCCTCAGTGTCAAGAGAGAGCTCCAGATTGAGCCACGGTTCAAGGGACTCAATGATTCCGCGCTGACGGCTTTCCTCGGCGCTAAGGCGCTTAATCTTATCGTCAGCAGCAGTTATCCGCTCTGCCACGGCGAGAGCCGCGTTGATGCCTTCTTCTGAAATAAGTTCTTCAGAATCGACCTCAGGCGTTGCGGACAGGAGCTTACTTTTGGCCGGTGCGTATTTGTTGAGAAGAGTGATTGCATGGCTCAGGGCGCTGTGCTTTGCTTTAACCGCCATGACCTTGCTTTCTTCACGGCTCAGAATTTTTTCAGCCTCTGAACCCTGAATTTCCTCTCCGATTTCGGAGAACTCCACACATCCGTGCTTCTGGAGCTCGCGCAGTAACTCATCCTTACGGGAGCGAACAATCACCAGCCGGAGTCTCTTCATTTTTAAAATGGCCATGTCAGTTGTTCACTATCCTTTCCACTACGAGAGCTGCTGCTTGCTCAAGTTTTGCTTCCGCTTTGGCGCGGAGCGCTGCTTTTTTGTTCTCAAGCTCACCGGAAAGACCGCCCGCATCGGATTTGGCTTTTTCGTTTGCTTTCTTACTGAGCTCAGACAGTTCAAGCTCAGCCTTGGCAGTGGCAGCCTCTACGGCAGCTTTGCCGGCTGTTTCAGCGTCAGAGAGCATTTGCTTGGATTTAAGTTCAGCCGCAGCCGCTGAGGCCTTGGCCTGAGCCTCGGCACCGGCAATACTCGTAATCGCTTCAAATGACATTGGCACACCCCCTCTTTATAAATTTTGCTGAGTCCACAATGTTTCTCCTTTGTTCAAAACATTATCTCTGGTAACTACTCTATGATACCGCAAAATTGCTCTTCTTTCAAGGCAAAGTTGGGCTTTATTTTGAGAAATTTACTACATATGTCTCAGCACTGTTACAGCCTTGTATTTTTTTATTATAAATCAGGCAATCTTTAAATGTCAATCAATTCACATAATCATTTTATTGTTTTTGTCCAACTCATTTATGTAAAATAGTCAATTTGTCAGATTTTCAGTTTGTTTAAAAAATGACCGGTAAATTTCTGATAACTTACCGGTCACACCTGAATTCTTTTATTCTTTGTCCTGATTTAAATTAAAAAGTTACTAATTTTACTATTTTTGTCTTTTCTCAAAAACTATATCACATTGCTTGCCCGAGGCGGCATCAACATATATTTTTACACCCATTCCCCTGCTGTCGGCGCAGGAAAATTCATAACATGCAAAATCCCGCCCCGCCGGACTTTTCTTTATTACTTTCCGGCTCCCGGCAGCTTTAAGGCTTGGGGGAATAGTCTTTGAAGCCTCTTCTTCGGAGATTTTCCATTCTGCGTCCGTGTCGCCGGAGCTGTATGAAAGGGCATTAAAGCCATAAACCGCGCCGTTATCCATAGCAACGGAAATTTTAATTTCATTGTTGAGACAGAGGGCGTCGTTTTCCACCCTGCAGAAGCGCATATTGCACACAGCGCCGTTAATTTCCTTATCCGCCAGTTCCATGTTTTCAAAGCCCTGCTTTTTGAGAAAATCTGCCGCAACCGCTTCCGCCTGCTCGGCGCTGATTTTAATCTCGCCAACCAGACGCCTGTTCTGCATACTCTCAACACCTGCCGGGCTTACGCATATGCTAATATCTCCGGCGCTGTAACAGCTTCTCCCCTGAGTGCCCTCATAGTCATATTCCTTCCGGAGCTCCTTTAACTTTACACCGGCATACTTTGAGACAAGCTCAATCATTTCCTCCTGACTTAAATCGCCGTTCACGGAATTATCCTGTTCCTTGCCCAGCTTACCGTCATAGATAAGCTCTGCCATGGGCGTAAACTCGTTTTCATAGCTGTAAAGCCTTTCGCTGAGCTTTTCCGTGCCATCATCTGCCAGCACGTTTCTGTGGTCAATCTCCCGGCTGTCCATTATAACAAGGCCGGAGTTCACCCCGCTGCGCAGCTCATCCAGATAGTCGGCAAGGTCGGAGGCAATTTCAGACATTTCCGAAAAGCTCTCCCGCTGCTGGTCGGTAAAGCCATCCTCAATAGCCCCGAAATTTATGGTGTAGGCGTAGTCTCCCGCTCTATTGAGAAAAGCAGAAATCTGCTCAAGCTCCAAAGTCGAAAACGGCAGGGTAGATAAAGCCGCCTCAGCCGCCAAAGCGTTGGCGTAAATCTCGGAGCACACCTTTCCGCTCATGGAGCCGCCCACTGTGTAAACGCTCTTTTCCAGCGCATCACTCAGGCCTCTCGCTGCGGCAACCGTCTCTTCAAAGGCCATTGCGGAGCTGTAATTTGCGGCAAGACGGTAATCGGCAAGGTTTTTATGCTCCTGCCAGATGTAAAGGCCGGAAACCGCAATCCCGACCAGAATGTAGGTTCCTAAAATGATTTTATATTTTTTACGCATAAAAAACACCCCTTTCAGGCTATTATTTCCTGAAAAGGGTGTTTTATTTATCTGCTTATTTGCTTAATTTTTCAATAGCGGTGTTCATGCGGGAAAGAGCTTCCTCGCGGCCTAAAATGCGGCAGATTTCCACTGCACCGCCTGGGGTGACAGCCTTACCGGCAGCTGCAATGCGGACAGGCCACATAACCTTTGCATTTTTAGCGCCCATATCCTCAGCCAGCTTCTTCATGCTCTCAAGGATTTCCTCGTCGTTCCACTGGGGCAGTGCCTCGAATATAGGAACCATCTTCTTTAATACTTCAAGAGAGGATTCACTGTCGGACTTGGACTTTTTGTGGGTGAACAGCTCAACATCGTATTCGGGCAGCTCATCGAAGAAGTCCACCTTCTCGGGTATCTCGGTGAGCACCTCGGTGCGCTGCTGGAGGAGAGAAGCAATAGCTGCTGCATCGTACTTCTCATTCTTCACGCTCTGTCTAATAAAGGGCTCTGCAACCTCGGCAAACTCCTCAGGGCTCATAGCCCTTATGTATTCGGAGTTAAAGTAGCGGAGCTTTTCAATGTCGAAAATAGCAGGAGACTTGGAAATTCCGGCAATGTCGAAAATGTCGATAAGCTCCTCAACGGAGAAAATCTCCTGTTCGCCTCTGGGGCTCCAGCCCAGAAGTGCAACATAGTTCAAAACCGCATCGGTCAGGTAGCCCTGAGCGATAAGCTCCTCATAGGAAGGGTCGCCGTGGCGCTTGGACATCTTGTTGTGAGCGTCACGCATAACAGGTGAGCAGTGGACATACTTGGGGATGTCCCAGCCGAAACCCTTGTAGAGCAGGTCGTATTTAGGAGCGGATGACAGGTACTCGCTGCCTCTTACAACATGGGTAATGCCCATAAGGTGGTCATCAACAACGTTTGCAAAGTTATAAGTAGGCAGACCGTCTCTCTTTATAAGCACCTGATCGTCAAGGGTGCTGTTTTCAACCGTGATGTCACCGAATATTTCATCGCGGAAGGTGGTTGTTCCCTCGTGAGGAATGAGCTGTCTTATAACATAAGCCTCGCCTGCGGCAGCTCTTCTGGCGCTCTCTTCTCTGCTGAGAGTGCGGCATGGATCGTCTCCTCTGTCAAACTCGCCGCTGTCCTCCTCGCTCTCTGCTTTCTCGCAGAAGCAGCGGTAAGCATGTCCATTCTCCATTAAAAGCTCGGCGTATTCCTTATAATAAGGTCTGCGCTCGGTCTGTACATAGGGTGCAACAGGGCCGCCCACATCAGGACCTTCATCGTGCTCCAGATGGCACTGGGCCATAGTCTTATATATAACGTCAACAGCGTCCTCAACCAGTCTGCCCTGGTCGGTATCCTCAATACGGAGGATAAATTTACCCTTGTTGTGGCGGGCGATAAGATAGGTGTAGAGAGCTGTGCGGAGATTACCTACATGCATATATCCGGTAGGTGAAGGAGCGAAACGGGTACGCACTTCATTTCTGGGAATACGCTGCTCCATCTCCTCAAACCACTTTAATTCTTTCATAACTGCCTCCTTAAAGCATTCATCTGAACATACCTATATTATTTTACATTTTCCCTGTTGTCAAGCTGAACTTTATTTGTTACAATACAAAGATGTATGAATTATGAAAAGTTATACTTTCAGCATATAGAAAAGTGAGGAATTATAATATGGAGAACGCACAGAGTGTGCCCGCCAAAAAGATAATGCTCTCAGGCATTCAGCCCTCCGGTGACCTGCATCTGGGAAACTACTTAGGTGCTGTCAAGAACTGGACTGAGCTTACCGACGAGTTTGACTGCTACTACTTCATGGCAGACCTGCACAGCATCACTGTAAGACAGAAGCCCGCAGAGCTTCGCCGCCGCACTGTCAATCAGCTTGCCCAGTATATTGCCTGCGGCATTGACCCTGAAAGGAATACTCTCTTTATCCAGAGCCATGTCCACGAGCATGCAGAGCTGGGCTGGATACTTAACTGCTACACCATGTTCGGTGAGCTGAGCCGCATGACCCAGTTTAAGGATAAGAGCGCAAAGAACTCTGAGAATATTAACGGCGGTCTTTTCACCTATCCTTCCCTTATGGCTGCCGACATTCTGCTCTATCAGGCAGATTACATCCCCGTAGGTGAGGACCAGAAGCAGCACTGCGAGCTGACCCGCGATATAGCAACCCGCTTTAATAACATCTACGGTGAGACCTTCAAGGTTCCCGAGCCCTACATCCCCAAGGTAGGCGCAAGAATAATGAGCCTCGGAAGCCCCACCTCCAAGATGTCCAAGTCCGACCCCAACGGCTGCGTATTTCTTATGGATAAGCCCGAGGACATTGCAAGAAAGTTTAAGCGCGCCATTACCGACTCCGACACCGAAAACTGCGTCCGCTACGACGTACAGAATAAGCCCGGTGTTTCTAACCTTATGAGCATCTACTCCTCCGTTACCGGCAAGAGCTTTGAGGAAATAGAGAAGGAGTTTGACGGTCAGGGCTACGGCGTATTCAAGCCCGCTGTGGGCGATGCCGTTATCGAAGCTCTCCGTCCCATCAGAGAAGAGTCCGAAAGAATGCTGGCGGATAAGGCATACCTTAAGGATGTTTACACTCAGGGCGCACAGAAGGCAAGCTATATTGCCCGCAAGACTCTGCGCAAGGTCTATAAGCGTGTAGGCTTTGTGGAAAAGCCCTTCTGATTATACTATTAAAATATGTAACATAGGAGATAGATACTGATGTTTCCTAATATGGCTTTGTGGTTGAAGCTCCTGCTTTCAGCGGCAGTAGCTTTCGGAGTTTCTCTTTTCATGACTCCCCCTGTAAAGCTTTTTGCAGAAAAAGTAGGTGCCATTGATATTCCCAAGGATGAGCGGCGGGTTCATAACCACCCCATCCCCAGAATGGGCGGACTTGCCATAGTGCTGGCATTTCTGCTTTCGATGCTTCTTTTTGTTCCCATAACAACTCCTGTTATGGGTATGATATTAGGCTCTGTAATAATTGCCGTCATAGGTGCAGTGGACGATATAGTGACCTTAAACGCATGGGTAAAGCTGGGCGGACAGATTATAGCCGCCATTGTGGCTATCCGCTGCGGTGTTATCTTTAAGACTATTACAAGTCCCTTTACTGCCGTTTCTATTGATATAGGCTTCTGGTCCGTGCCGCTGACTATTTTGTGGATAGTTGCATGTACCAACGCCGTAAACCTTATAGACGGTCTGGACGGACTTGCGGTAGGCGTTTCCGCCATAAGCTCTCTTACCATGCTTCTGGTGGCCCTTTTCGTGTCTGAGCCTGAGATTTCAATTATTCTCGCCGCCCTTACCGGTGCCTGCATAGGCTTCATGCCTTATAATGTAAATCCTGCAAAGATATTCATGGGTGATGTAGGCTCACAGTTTCTTGGATTTGTGCTTTCCACAGTGTCGATACTGGGTCTGTTCAAATTCCACGCCATAATCTCTTTCCTTGTACCTCTGCTTGCACTGGCTGTGCCTCTGGCAGACACAATATTTGCTTTCTTCCGCCGCATACTTCACGGTCAGAGTCCTTTCCACGCAGATAAAGGCCATTTCCACCACCGGCTTCTCGCAATGGGGCTTAACCAGAAGCAGGCTGTTGCAGTGCTGTACGGCATTTCCGCAGTTTTAGGTCTGGTTGCAGTTCTGCTCACCGGAACGGGAATTCTGGTTCGCTCAATCTGCCTTGTAACAGCGCTGGTTATTTCAATCTTCATATGGCTTTTTGTTTTCTGCAAAAATCCCAATATCCAGCCCCCGAACCACAACAAAGAGCAGAAAGTAAGCAAAGATAAAACGGAATAAAAAAATTAAGGAGCAATGTTTTTTAACATTGCTCCGAGCTTTATTTATTACAGCAGAAACATAGCACCCATGATTATAAGCAGCTCGCTGTCCCCGCTCTCCCTATACATAAGGTAGAGTATCAAAAGGAGGATAAGATCCTCGGTTTCAAGATCACCGATGCTGTTTGGCAGAAGATTTTGCAGGTCTTTTAAAAATCCTGATTTTCTCCCGTAACGGGGCATGTTCATGCTGCTTTGATTATAGCTGCTCCGGTTTTGGTTTTCCCGTCTTGCGTAATCTCCGCCGGAGTTTCGGTTATTTCTTTCCCCGCTGTAATTTTCTCTGCGGTTATCCGTCGGATTTTCTGTCCGGCTGTTTCGGTTCGGGTTATCATCCACACGGCGGAAGCGGCCTGTATTTCCCTCATAGCGGTTATACACTGCCATCATCCTCCATTTCTCCAAGTGTAAGTCTTGCCACCTTGGCAAGCTTTGCGATTTTCAATGCCCTGTCCATTTTTCCACGCCTTTTTTCCGACAGGTAAGGCTCCATAGCTTTTAAAAGAGCGGTCTTGTTATCATCTCCGGAGTTCACGGCGCTTAAAATCCGGCTTATTCTGCCCATAGTTTCCGCCTCATCCCCGCCCAGAAGAGAGCCAAGGAGGTTATCCCCTCCCCTGTCCGGCTCCTGCTGCGGAGGTTTTTCCGCGCCATCCCCACCCATGAGCGTTTTCGCAAGACCCGCTATTTTATCCATCTGAGCCGGATCGTTCAGAATACTGTTGAGCTTATCCTCAAAATCGCTCACGGCAGGTTCCCTCCTTTAGTCACCCATAAGCTTCATAAGGTTTTCCGCCAGACGTTTTCCTTCATCGGTGCTCAATACGCTGTTTAAAATTCCACGCATCGCAGCACCGTCGCCGTTTTTGGCGGCCTGCTCAACGAGCTTGGGGTCAACCATTTTTCCAACCTGCACACCGTCGCTGGACTCTGCCAGTTTTTTAAGAGCATCGGTCTTGCCGCGACGCTCTATTTCCTTTCCTACTTCTTCAAGATTCCGCATTAAACCACACTCCGTTCACTTCAGTATATTCACACTAACTGTGTTTGATAATAAAATTTTCAAAAAAGAGGTAAAAATATGAAAGCTGCTGTTTTTTCCGATACCCACGGAAGCACCGCACTTATGCTTGAAGCTATAAGACGCACCCGCCCCGACATTGTCATTCATCTCGGAGACTGTGAGAGAGACACAGAATGTATACGCCAAGAATTTCCGGATATTCCTCTTTACGGCGTGGCAGGCAACTGCGACTATGCCTCCACCGGGCTTCTGGACGATATAGTTCCCATGGGCCCTGTAAAAGCTCTCATAACCCACGGTCACATGTACGATGTAAAATACAGCACCGACCGTCTGGTTTATGCCGCTCAGGAGCAAAAGGTTCAGATAGTAATGTACGGCCATACCCATATTCCCGATAACTGTGAGGTAGGCGGCATAAAGGTCATAAATCCCGGCACCGCAGGCCGCGGAAGAACCCTTACCTACGCATTTGTGGAGGTGTACCCCAACGGCGGAATTTCCTCTGAAATACGGCCTTTGTGAGCCTATATTTTTATTGCGTTTCCTGCCATAATTTGCTAAAATATCTCATATAAGAATATACGGGAGGTTCTTATGGCGAAAGAAAACCAGATATTAAAAGCGCTCGAAACATTAGGCTTTGAAGCTTCAGGTGGAATAAGTTATGGCATTTACAAAGGTTACGCCATGGATATGAGTCCGTCTGACGGTTATTACACTCTCAGGATTGCAGCAAAAGCTCCAAGCACAGACAAAGCTTTAAAGAAAGAGCTTAAAGCTGATATATCCCAGGCCGGTGCTCCCATGAGTCTCTCCGAGATTTCAGAGGACGGTATAAGCTTTATAATGCGTTTAAATAAAAAGAGTCCTTATGAGCAGCAGGAAGCGGTTATACTGGATGCAGCAGTCAGCATTCTCCGCAGCCGCGGCTTTGCGCCTATGGACGCCTGTGCAATCTGCGGCGGCGGCAGCCCGGATTCTCTGTGTCTTGCCCCAAATTTCAGACCTGTACACAGCGCCTGCATCAAAAACATGCATGAGCATACCAAGGATTCCATTGAACATAACGAACAGAACGGCAGTTACCTCACCGGTATTTTAGGCGCAATTCTGGGTGCTTTAGTCGGTCTTGTCCCCAGTATTCTCACAGCCTTTCTGCTGGACAAGATTTATGCAATTCTGTTTGCCGTTGTACCTATTGCTTCCATGTGGCTCTACAAGAAATTTAACGGTAAAAACAATAAGGCATCCATTGTAATTATTGTCATTCTCTCCCTGCTAAGCGTATTTGTATTGCAGTTTATGATTGTAGGCATTGCGTTCCGTGATGAATACAACATAAGCTACGGTCAGGCAATGGCAGTGGTAATGGAGGTATTCTTAAACCTTGACGGCTTTGTATTTGTTGTTAAAAACAGCCTTGTTGAACTGTTCTTCATGCTGCTTGGTATTATGTTCTCATGGCAGTACATCTGCCGTACCGGCGCAGCTGTGCTGAAAGATTCCGAATATCTTGTAAGCACTCTCCGTCCCAATCCCGCCTACGGCGGCTTTTCCTCATGCAGCTGCGATGAGTGCAGCAGTGAAGCTTCCGACACACCGGAAACCTGATTAAATCTAAAAATCAAAAAGACGGACTTAATGCCCGTCTTTTTTCAACATCTAATGTTTAATTTATGCACTTTTTAACTTTCTGCGGCTGAATCTTCCCTCTTTATCGGCTCTTGAATATAATCTTTCAACAAAGAAACAGGCAGTGAAAACACTGCCTGTAAGTTTTTACAGCATGTTGGTTTTGAAGCCCTCTCCGTGAACCTCGGTGGAGTCCATAACAAAGGTGAAAGCGTTCTGGTCGGTCATTTTAATTATCTTCAAAGTCTGGGAAAGCACATTGCGTCTTGTAACGGTGACTATCATCTGCTTATCCTGTCCGGTGTAGCCGCCGATTGCGGGAACAATGGTAGTGCCTCTGTCGGTGTAGGTGTTAAGTGCCTTGGAAACCTCGTCCCCTTTTTCGGTTATTATATATATGACCTTTGCGTAGTCAACACCTTCTGAAATGGCGTCAATTACCTTGGAGCCGATGACAATGGAAATTGCAGAGTAGAGAGCAACTTCAATATCCCTGAATACCAGCACTGCCAGCGCAACAACTGCCACATCCAGAATTAAAAGCATAGTGCCGTTGGGAACATTTGGGAAAATCTTCTTCATTATAAGAGCCAGCAAATCGGTGCCGCCGGTGCTTATACCTCTCAAGAATAAAATTCCAACACCCACACCTGTTATCACACCGCCTGCCACAGCTGCAAGCAGCACATTGTTTGTGTAATGGGGTATCAGGTTGCAGACCTCAATGAAAATCGAAAGAAGGACAGTTGAAATAAGGGTCATTATAACGGAGTACAGTCCCAGCATACGCCACGCGCATATAAGCAGCGGTACATTTATAAGGATAGACCACACGCTGACCCTGATAGGGGTAATATGTGCAAGCGCGGTGGAAAGACCGGTAGCGCCGCCGGGTGCAATATCGTTAGGCACATTGAAAACCGAGGTTGCCAGAGCCACCAGTACGCTGCCGACCAGAGAAAACAGCAGGTCGATTCCGATATTCTTCATTTTTTCTTTATCCCTGAGTGTTTTCATATCGTCCTCCTGAAAAAATTTAGCCTAAGTTATATAGTAACATCATTTAAGGCTCTGCACAAGTGGCAAGATAGGATTTTTGTATAATCCGCATTTTTTGTAAAATTTAGGATAATTTTTCTTAAAATACGGTTGACCGCTTGTAATTTTCTGTTATAATTCAATTATAAACAATCATTCCCTATAATGAACATAAAATTTATTTTTTTGAAACAGGGGTGCATATAATGAAATCCACAGGAATAGTACGCAAAGTTGACGAGCTCGGACGTGTGGTACTGCCGATAGAAATGCGCCGTACTCTTGACATTTCGGAGAAGGACGCGCTGGAAATCTATGTGGACGGGGATAACATTATTCTCCGCAAGTATCAGGCAGCTTGTGTCTTTTGCAGCAGTACCAGAGGTACAAGGGAATTCAAAGGCAAAAACATCTGCTCAAACTGTATCGAAAAACTAAAAAATGAGATTTAATCCTCATTCATAGGGTCAGAAAAAAGAAGCGTTTTTATAAAAAACGCTTCTTTTTTTATCTGTGATAAATTCTTTTGAATTCTTCGCTTTCCGTACCGTCGGAATTGGTTAATATTAAGGGCGGCTCGATTTTAAGCCCCGGCTTTCCTCCCCTTCTGCCTTCTATAAGGATAAGGTTGGGAGCGCTTTCGGCTTTATAGCTCACCATGCGCAGGCGTTTCGGCTCAATCCCCACCCCGCTCATAGTGCAGCAGGCTTCGGAGAGCCTCTCCGGCTTATGCACAAGGCAGAAGCTGCCGCCGGTAGGCAGCAGATAAGCCGCGGCGGTGCAAATATCAAGCAGGTTGCACTCTGTCTCTCCCCTTGCCGCTGCCCTCTCCTTATCGGGAGAAAGCTTGCCGCTCCCTACGGGAAAATAGGGAGGATTTGAAACTACAAGGTCAAAGCTGCCTGTTTTAAAAAGCTCCCTGCACTTTCTTATATCGCCGGTTATAATCCCGCTCCTTTCGGAGAGGGAATTTATTTTCATGTTTTCCTCAGCCAGAGAGGCGGCCTTAGGGTTAATTTCAAGGCCTGTAATATGGATAGTCTGTGACTTCTGCAAAAGCAACAGGGCGATAGCACCGGAGGCACAGCCCAGATCGATACCCCTTTTTCTGCCTGCGGTATTTGCAAAATCTGCCAGAAGCACGCAGTCGGTTCCCAGTTTAAAATGCTCCGCCTGAGCAAAAAGAGGCCCGCCGGGCCAAAGCTCAAAAAACTCGCTCATAAATTTCTCCGTATATAGATTAAAGGGGCGATAAAAATCGCCCCTTTAATCTAATAATTTAGAATTACTCCATTACGATAGCTTCTGCAGGGCACTGGGCTGCGCAGGAACCGCACTCCAGGCACTTGTCAGCGTCTATCTCGTAGTGCATCTCACCCATGTCGATAGCTTCTGCAGGGCACTGAGCTGCACAGGAACCGCAGGACAGGCACTCGTCGGTGATAACATATGCCATAAAACTTACCTCCAAAAGAATATTTGGCAGGCGCTGTCGTCAAGCGCCTACTCTACCGCCCTTATTGTAGCACAAAACCTGTAAAAATCAAATGGAAAATTTCATAGGTATTAAATTACTTAAATAATGGCAATAATTTTTTAGTCAGCGATTAGTTTCGCCGCTTTCGGCGGGGAAATTGGGGCATAATCAATCCTACGGGAACTAAGGGGGTACAGCAATGAAAAGCAATGAGAAATTCAGCCTGAGGGCGGAACAGGCTATCGAGAATGCCAGAAAAGCAGCCGGAGAAATGGGCCACAGCTATGTAGGCACAGAGCATCTGCTGCTTGGCATACTGACGGAAACCGGCGGACTAGGCGCAAGCATTCTCTCTTCAAGAGGAATTGGTGAGAGGGAGCTGCGCCGCGCCATTCTGGAGCTTGACGGAGCCGGAGCGCCATGTATACCGGCGCAGGGGCTCAGCGTCCGGGCCAAAGCCGCAATTGAACGGGCATCAGTTGAGGCAAATGTTCTGCACCACGGCTATATCGGCACAGAGCATATTCTTATAGGAATTTTAAGGCAGCCCGACTGCATAGGAAGTCAGGTAATTGAGAATCTGGGAATTGACCTTAACGACATTTACACCGACGTTCTGGCATTATTCGGCAGTCCTTCCTCATCAGGCAAGGCCCAGACCGGCACTTTACGCAGCACCTTTCACCGTCCGGACACCAGAATTCTGGACCAGTACAGCCGTGACCTTACGGAGCTTGCAGCCATGGGGAGACTTTCTCCGGTAGTTGGCAGAGGAAACGAAATTCAGCGGGCTGTTCAGATTTTATCCCGCAAAACTAAAAACAATCCCGTCCTTGTAGGAGAACCGGGAGTGGGTAAAACTGCCGTAGCGGAGGGTCTGGCGCTGTCTGTTGCCAGAGGTGATGCGCCTCAGGATTTGAGACGGAAAAGAATTGTAAGTCTGGACATACCTGCAATGCTTGCCGGTACAAAGTACCGTGGTGACTTTGAGGAAAGAGTTAAATCTGTACTCAGGGATGTGAAGCGTGCAGGAGATGTTATCTTATTTATAGACGAGCTCCACACTATAATAGGTGCCGGCAGCGCTGAGGGCTCCATTGATGCCGCGAACATTTTAAAGCCGGCTCTGGGACGTGGTGAAATTCAGATAATCGGTGCAACCACTCCCGACGAATACCGCCGCCATATAGAAAAAGACCCTGCCCTTGAGCGGCGTTTTCAGCCGGTGCAGGTGGCAGAGCCAAGCAAGGAACAGACCGTTGAGATGCTTATAAGTCTGAGAGCAGGACTTGAAAAGCACCACGGCGTAAATATAAGCGACGAGGCCATAGATTCTGCCTGTGACCTGTCCATGCGCTATATACCCGACCGCTTTCTCCCTGATAAGGCCATAGACCTTATAGATGAAGCCTCAGCAGCGGTAAGGCTTTCCACCGGAAAAGGCAAAAAGACGGTAAAGCCGCAGGATATAGCGGGAGTAGTCTCCCTGTGGACAAACATCCCTGTCACCGGCATTTCAGGGGACGAAAAGAATAAGCTCATAAACCTTGAAGCACGGCTGAAAGAACGGATAATCGGTCAGGACGAGGCAGTTTCCGCCGTAGCAAGAGCCATACGCCGCAGCTGTGTAGGACTTCGTGACCCCCAGCGCCCTATCGGAAGCTTTCTGTTTTTAGGCCCTACGGGAGTAGGAAAAACAGAGCTTTGCCGCGCTCTTGCGGAAACGGTTTACGGTGACGAAAAGGCCATGATAAGGCTCGACATGTCGGAATACATGGAAAAGCACAGTGTCAGCCGCCTTATCGGTTCACCTCCCGGCTATGTTGGCTATGAGGATGGCGGACAGCTCACGGAAAAAATACGCCGCCACCCATGGTCGGTAGTTCTGTTTGATGAAATTGAAAAGGCCCACGAGGATATATGGAGCATACTTTTACAGATTATGGACGACGGGCATCTCACCGATGCCTCCGGCCGCAGGGTGGATTTCAGAAACGCCCTTATAGTGATGACTTCAAATATCGGTGCAAAGACAATAACAGAAAACCGCTGTTCTCTGGGCTTTGAAAGCGGCGGTGTGAGAACGGCGGAGGAAATGAGAAGCGCTGTCATGGAGGAACTGCGTCAAACCTTCAAACCGGAGTTTTTAAACAGAGTAGATGAAACTATCGTGTTTAACAGGCTCAGTCAGGAAAATCTCCTTGCAATAACCCACAGCCTTTTGATCGGAATAGAGGAAAGATTTGAAAAGCTGGGGATTAAGTTAAAAGTTTCCGACGAAACCGCCCGCTGGCTCTCCCAAAACGGGCAGGACGAAAAATACGGTGCCCGTCCCCTGCGCCGCCAGTTACAGCGCAGCATAGAGGATGCGGCGGCAGAGCTCCTTATAGACGGAAAAGCCGCCAGCGGAGACAGTATATCCGCCGTCATAAGTGACGGCAAACTAAAGCTTTCCGTGGCGGTTTAACTTCTTACGATTTAAAATTAAGATTTTTCAGTTGTTTTTCAGAATCTCAACGGCCTCATCAATCTGCTCTTTGGTCAGGTTAAGAGATTTTACGGTAGCAAGAAAAAGCTTTCCTGCGTCAGGCTGGGTTTTGGTTGAATCGAGAGTGCTTGCATAATACTCCTCAACGGTAACTGCGGCGGCATAGGTTCTGCCGCAGGTCTTGCCGCATCTTGCAAATCCTGCTTCACGAATTGCGCCCTTGCTCAGCATACTGTTAAGAAGAATGTGGACGGAACTGCTTTTCCAACTTTTATCAACGGAGCGCTCCATAAGCTCTCCGCGGGAAAGCGGTTTCTCCGCTGCCCACATAACGTCCATAATTTCGAGTTCGTTTTTTGTTAAGTACATTTCTCAAACTCCTTTCCTCTACTACATAAAAATATTATTATCACAGCAAAAAAGTAAGTCTCTGTATAAAGCTTATCTAAGCTTATATCATGCTACTTTAAAGCAGATTAAATGTCAAGACTTAAAATAGAATATTTTGTAAACAATAGCTCAAAAGGTGCAAAGCTTAATATTATTGGCAAATTCAGCATAATTTTTACAACAAAATAGAGTAATATTTTTTTAAATCCTATAAATTTCAATACAGGATTTTTCCATTTGTCCCCCCCTGAATTTATGTCGTGGAGTTTTTTTCTTTTTTACCACAATATTGTGCAGGACAGGAAAATCATTTGATTGCAAAAAAAGTTTTTACTTTTTATTCTGTAAAAAATTTTAATATAATCCACATTTTGCACCTGCTATAAAGCAAAAATCACAGCCTCCGGGGGAGTCTGAAAGACGTATGCATAAATTTCATAATATTTGTATTACTTCTATATTTATTTTAGTATTTTGCTTGACATAACACCAAAGGCAGGCTAAAATGATACAGGCAATATTTATGGAGTTGGGGGAGACTCCGTTCAAATATTTCTTTTCAATTTCGACGGTCGTGTTCAAAAGTCCGTCTTGCTTTAGATAAAATTTAAAAAATTTAAATTTATCTGTTAAACCACCGCAAAATTCTTGAGGAATGGAGGTGTGTTTACTTACTATGCCCTTTTATTTTTGGATTGCTATTGTAGCCGCCGTACTTGTCGCGGCTGTTGTTTTCTTTTTTCTCGGTGTTACCTACCGTAAGAAGGTTGCAGAGCGTGAAATAATGAGCGCAGAGGAAGAAGCAAAACGTATAATAAATGAATCTATAAAAAGTGCCGAGAGCAAAAAACGTGAGGCTCTCGTTGAGGCAAAGGAAGAAATACACAAGAGCCGCTCTGAACATGAGCGGGAAATGAGGGAGCGCCGCGGCGAGCTCCAGAAACAGGAACGCCGTTTACAGCAGAAGGAAGAAAACCTTGACAGAAAGCTGGATTCCATTGAAAAGAAAAACGACAATCTTAACAACAAGATTGCCGCTGTGGAAGCTCAGCAGAAGGAAGTTGCACTTGTAAAGAAGAGCCAGCTTGAGATGCTGGAAAAGATCTCCGGTCTCACAGTTGACGATGCCAAGAATTATCTTATCGATAATGTAAAGAACGACGTTACTCATGAGATGGCCATGAAGGTCAAGGAGATTGAGGCTCAGTACAAGGACGAGGCCGACGAAAAGGCAAGAGAGATTATTGCCACAGCCATTCAGCGCTGCGCCGCCGACCATGCAAGTGAGATTACAGTTTCCGTCGTCCCCCTCCCCAACGACGAAATGAAGGGCCGTATAATCGGCCGTGAGGGCCGCAACATCCGCAGCATTGAAACTCTTACCGGATGTGACCTTATTATCGACGACACTCCTGAGACTATCACCGTCTCCAGCTTTGACCCTGTCCGCCGTGAGGTTGCAAGAATTGCTCTTGAAAAACTCATCCAGGACGGTCGAATTCATCCCGCCCGTATTGAGGAAATGGTTGCAAAGGCCCAGCGCGAGGTTAATGCAGTCATCAAGTCTGAGGGTGAAAGAGCTGTATTTGAAACTAACGTTCACGGTCTGCACCCTGAAATCGTTAAGCTTCTGGGCCGCATGAGATACCGTACCAGCTATGGTCAAAACGTTCTGAACCACTCTATTGAGGTTTCCCACATTGCAGGCCTTATGGCATCAGAGCTGGGAGTTGACGCTGCAACTGCAAAGCGTGCAGGTCTGCTCCATGACCTTGGTAAAGCCATTGACCATGAGGTTGAAGGCAGCCACGTCACCATCGGTGTTGACATTGCCAGAAAGTACCGTGAGTCTGAGGCTGTTATCCACGCCATTGAAGCTCACCACGGTGATGTTGAGCCTCATTCCATTGTTGCCTGTCTTGTTCAGGCAGCTGATGCTATCTCCGCTTCCCGTCCCGGTGCAAGACGCGAGAACATCGAAAACTATGTAAAACGTCTTGAGCGTCTGGAAGAAGTCGCCAAGAGCTTCCCCGGAATTGCCAGTTCCTACGCAATTCAGGCAGGCCGCGAGATCCGCATTATGGTCAAGCCTGAGGAGGTCAGCGAGGATCAGATGGTTCTTCTTGCCCGCGACATCGCAAAGAAGATTGAGGAAGAGCTTACATATCCTGGCCAGATCAAGGTTCATCTTCTCAGAGAAACCAAGGCCGTTGATTACGCTAAATAAAAAATTCGGGTGCGTTATTAAAACGCACCTTTTTTTATTCTTTTTAAATTCACTTGCGCCGGATATTCCGGCGCATATTTTCAGCTGTACTTACGGCACTTACATTTTTACACTTACGGCGCATACTTTACATGCGCCGTTTTTCCGCCTTAAAGGCCGAGAATATTCAGCGTAAGCCTGTCACGCTCTCCGCCATAGAATTTATCCAGAACCTTGCCGAAAACCTCCTCAGAGGGATCTGCGGCCTCAAAAAGGGTCATGGATGAGCAGAGCTTAAGATTATCGGGAAAGCCCATAACAGCATCCGGATCGTCTGTATCAAGCTCAAGAAGGGCATTGGAAATTTCCAGAAGATGAGCGCCAAGAACAGGGTGTGCAAGAAAATCTCTTGCCTCCTGTAAACTTTCTATGGAATAATAACGCGCCGTGGGGCTGTTTCCGAGTCCCTGTATCTGAGGAAAAATGTACCATATCCAATGACTGCGCTTTCTCCCTGCGCGGATTTCCGCCAGAGCATCCGGATAGTCACGTTGATTTGAAGATACAAATCTTTCAACACCGCTGATTCCGTAATTCATATTTTTTCCTCCTTAGTTTTGATACCACCATATTATCACAAAAGCGTATAAAAAAGGAAGCATTTTCATGCTTCCTTAATTTTTGCTCTTCCCAATATGGAGCTCATAGCCGTATAGAGGGGCTTAAACAGCAGCAGCGTAACCACGAAGTTTCCCACACAGTGAGTAATATCAAAGGGAATTCCGTTGATCCAGTACGCCAAAGCCGTCCTCCACCCGCTTATGAAAATAAACGGTACAGAACACAGTGCGCCGAAAGAGAGACCGTGAATTCCGGCCACCAGTGCCCAGATGAAAGATGATCTTACCTTCCGTAATAGTACCGCTGTTATTGCCAGAATCGGCCAGAGATACCAGTAACAAGCCCACCACATACCAAATCCGAACACAAGACCCTCAAGCATTATATAGACTGCAACAGAATACAGCACCTTCCAGCCGAAAAATACTGCCGTGAGAATAATGAGCACCGCATTTAAATGCACATTTGGTATGGAGACAAGAGCCATTTTAGTGCCAAAGATCAGCGCACCCATTATAGACAGGGCGCTGATCTCTTTTGCAGATAAATTACCAGCCGGTTGTGAGGGTGAACTCATAGCTTTCACCGTCAGCAATCATAACACCGTCAACGCCGGTCTCGGTCATTACACCGTCCTTGGTGACGCACCACCACTGCTGTTTGCTGTCATCAGCGGTCTCGCCGTCAACAGTCTTTACGAACAGACCGAGCTCGCTCTCGTCACCGGCAATAATGCCTTCGGGCTCCAGAGCTGCGCGAAGGTTCTCAGCCTCTGTGCTGACAGCAATCTCTTTCTTAGTGCCGTCGCCGTGAACAACAGTAATGGTCAGGTTCTTAACAGCCTCTGCATCAGCAGGAGCTTCTTCTTTAGTGTCTGCGGGAGCTTCTGCGTCAGCAGCTTCGGGAGCTGCGGACTCTACAACGGGACTCTCTGCGACTTTTTCAGCGGGTGCCTTGTCACCGCAAGCGGTGAGAGACATGACCATCATTACTGCAAGCAGCAGAGCAAGGAACTTTTTGTTTAATTTAGTCATTGGATATTACTCTCCTTCTTATATTACCTTCGGAAATTACACAAAGAAAAAGAGAGACACTTCTTTGACAAGGTTTTTAAAATCTTATATCAAAGCAGCATTTACAATTTGGCCGGGTGCCGCGGCTCTTTGTATAACACAGCGCGCTTTTACGCCGTTCGGGCAGGTTTTCTGACTTTGCGGGTGCAAAACCCGGCTTTACAGTGACGGCCTCGCGGGAGATTTTCACCCCCATTCCCCTGTTAATCGTCTGACGACGAATCCCAATCCGATAGATGTCAAAAGTATAGCACATCTTGCCATCACTCGCAAGACGTTTATACTTTCCGGCTATAAAATGTCCTTGTAAATATTCCCCGCTTCGCAGGAAAACAGTTCCTAAAAGTCCCAAAGGAATCCCCCTGCGAAAAGCCTCGCAGAGTTTGCCGCCGGGACGGCAAAAAAATTTAATCATTTTATGCGGGGGCGTGTACCTCCCATAAAATACTTCTCAGTCTGAGAGTGTGGAATTTGTCCGCAGAAAGCGGGCAAATTATGCACGGTTCAGACTGAACTTTCTTCGCTCCAAACTCTGTAATGAGTTTGGAGTGAGAAAAAGGACAGGCCAAAGCCTGTCCTTTTTTCCTATATTCTCTCTTTTATATCGGTTCTGTTATCGTGATACTTCATAAGTGCCTTATAGATACGTTCTATAAGTTTCATATCAGCGTTGCACATGTAAGCGACAAATGCCAGAACATAGAGTGCTGCAAGAACTATCAGCACAATCCAATACCATGCCATTTTTTTCTTCATTCTCCTTACCTCTTTTTTACCAGCTGAAATTATCTTCGTAGTCCAGCAGAGTGGGGTCTAAAGGCTCTGCACGGAGAACGGTTGTCATGTACTTATTGAATGCCTCGCGCATCTCTCTGCGGGAAACAGTACGGGGGTCCATAACATCATGGGGAATCCAGATAAGGTGGATGCCCCGCTCTCTGGCCTGATCCTCGAACAGACCGTGGAGGCCGCCAACGTTTTTGCAGGAAACGTGGTCATACATGATGACTATGTTGCAGTTGAACTTCTCACACATCTTCCACAGCTCGTCCAGAATGTTCACATAGCCGCCGTTGGTGTGAGAGCGCATCATCATTCTCTCGTAGAGACGGCACAGGTCAACCATAGCCTGTTCCTCATCTCCGATAGTAATAGGCAGGTAGCTGAGCATACACTCCATATCGTTTACACAGGTAACACCCCAGCAGTGCTGAGTCCAGTAGGTAAAGTTTGTGTAGTAGTGAGCAGGGCAGGCCCAGACAAGACAGCGGTACTTGGGAGAGGGAGCGTTATTCTTAGCGTCCTCCTCGTAGCCCTTGAGCATCATCTTTGTGACTCGTCTGTCTGTATCTATCATGTACTTATCCATGCAGGCAGAGGCCATGAACTCATATTCTCTCTGGAGAGCAAGAGCTGCGCCGCAGACCTGAGGATGATTGGTGGTATTGACTTCCCACTTCTGAATCATGCAGTCGGAACTCTCATTATAAAGCTTTGCATTTTCCCAGAAAGCGTCCCAGTCCCATTTAACGCCGTACTGCTCTTCAATGAAGGCAATGCACTTTTTCATGTTCTTAACGGCGTAGCGCTGAATTTCAGGCTCATTTATTCTCTGGGGAACGGTAATCTGGTAAATAGGCAGGTCGCTGAAATGACGTGTCATTAAAGCAGTCTGCTCAACAGAGCCGTCGCAGGGCATGGAGCCTGTAACGTAGGTTTTACCTACTCTGGGATAGTCGTCAACGATAGCGCAGCCGCACTCAGATGCAGGCTCGGGGCACACATCGGGGGCAAGGCCGAACTTTTCGATAGCATCAATGTAGTAAGTGGTGTGGTTCTGGTCAACCTCGGAGGGCAGACCTATTGCAAACATTGCAATATCAACAAATTTAAGGGTGGGGAAACCGAACATTACATGATGAGGAGTCATCTCATCGAACATAACGGTCTTATCGCGAAGAGCCTTTGCTCTCTTGCTGTGGGGACGGAGATTTTCGTCTCTGACAATAATATCTCTCACACCCATAACGGAGTTGTGGAGAACAGAGAAGAACTGGTTATGTGCATAGCGCAGCTCTTTGCCTCTGAGACCCATGGTGTGTCTGTCAATCATGTGGGCAGCGGTAATGTAGGATACCATCCAGCGGTAGCGGAGCATTCCCTTTACCATTAAAATAGGATGGCAGCCCAGCTTTACAGCCATGTATCCGTAAAGGTACAGCCAGCGGTGGAAATCATAGAAAGTATCCTTAAAGCCTTTCCACTCGCGTGAAGTGAAGCTGTATCTGTCAGCCTTGTAGAAATTGCCAAGTCCTTTGCCGGTCTTAGGATTATATGCCATAATTATTTATCCTCCTTCTGCTCTGAGCGGATCTTTTTGATTTCAAGACTCTCAACGAAAGCCTGAACTCTGGTGCGGAGCTGTCCGCTCTGTCCGGCGATGTAAGGTCTGTCTATTGAAAGAACATGTATTCCGTGCTCCTTAGGCATTATCTGAGAAGCCATGGTGCGCTCGTATGACCAGTAAGTGCAGAACTTCATCTGCTCGTAGATAACGCCGTCAGCGTTAAACTCATGGTAAAGCTGGTCAACTCTGTCATAGCGGCGCTGAACTCTGTGGGCGGCGCACTGACGGGGGCACTCGGTATTCTGAAGGTTCCAGCGGCAGATCTGAGTAAGGGCGCTTTCCTCGTCGTTAAGCTCGATTACCTGACGGCCGGGGAAGCTGCCGTAGCAGTAGCGGTCAAACACCACCATTGCACCACATTCCTCAATAAGCTTAATAAGGCTGGGATCATCGATCTCTGAGCCTACAACGCCGAGACGGACACGGTAGTTGGGTTCCGGGTCAACCTCTCTGGTCTTTATCTCTTCCAGAGTTTCCGCAAGAATATCCTTAATGAGATACTTGGGGCAGATATAGCTTGAAAGCACTAAAATTGCATACTCATAGCCGGTAATGGGCGGGTTGGGCAGCTTTCTGAAATCGCCGATTTCTGTAAGAATACGGCTTATCTCATTATGCTCCTCAACAGCCTCTCTGATAGCGGCATCGGAAATGTCCACACCGTAGTTTTCGTGCATGGGCTTTAATATCTTGCGGGTGATCTGCTCCTCGATATGCTCTACGCAGTCCTCATCATCGGAATAAGGGATATCCAGATTGCAATAGAAGAACTTATCCTTGTCCTTACCCTGAATATGCATTATCTCCATGTTCTCAATGGCTCTGTTGTTGGCCTCGCATACATCAACGCCCGCCAACGCATCAAGAAATTCAAAGCCGCCCTCAAGAGCTCTCTCCAGAAGTGCTCTTGCGTACTCGCAGCTGTTGTTTGCCAGATAGTATGTAGCCATTTCCATGGAAGTGGTGTGGGGTGCGCGAAGTCTCACGGAAAAGCAGTTTCCCAAATTAAGCAGCGCCTCAGGGGCATGGAAGCAGGTGTAGCCAATGGCAAGCTTGCCCTCGCTTTGTGCCTGACGCACAAGATCATTGTTGGTATCTTCCAGCAAATTTTCAAGATAGATAAGATGTTTCAGCTCTCTCACAAATATACCTCCGCATTTTGCCCTCAACGGGCAATTTCTGCCATAACATGACAGTTATTTATATAATTTTAAATTATACTCTGTATCCGCTGAATGCTTTGACGAACATCCGGCTTATGCTCTCCATGCGTTTGCGGTAATCAAGCTCGCCGCCGCTGGGTGTTCCGCCTATGGAAAGGCGCTGCATAATGCCTAAAATGCTGTCGTAGGAGTTATAGTAAATCTCCTTCACATCAACATCGGGAGGAATGGAGCCGTCTGCAAGGCCCTTTCTAATGGCTCTTGCAACCTGTCCGTTGGAACTATCGTAGGGTTCAGGGGGCTGGTTTCTGTGCTCCTGATTTTTTCCCGCGGCGTGAAGAATAAGCTCTGCGTCAAGGGTGAAGCGTATACCCTTGGGGTCGTCGAGATAAAGCTCGGAGTAGCAGCACAGAAGCTCGCCTATCTCCTCCAGACCCGTCATGCCCTCCCTCTCCTCGGCGGGATGTTTCTTCTCAATATATTCCATAACCTTGTCCCAGTACATGTAGGATGCTGCAAGAACCAGATCGGTCTTGGTTTTAAAGTATCTGAAAACGGAGCGCTCAGTAAGCCCTGCCCGTTCGGCAATCTGGCTGACTTTGGTTTTTTCTATTCCCTGCTCAATAAAGCAGCCGAGGGCTTTTTCAACCACAAGCTGAATATTCTGTTTCCTTAAATCTCCCTGAGACATGAAAACCTCCGAAATTGGATAGATAGATAGATAGATTGTTTATTAAGTGTCAGTCTGGCTGACACCCAGAGTATATAACATAAGTGCCAAAAGGGCAATAGAGAAGATTGCCGATTTTAGACGGTGTTTTTTGTATGAAATGTCAAGTTTTTGACACACGCATAGTAGCTGTCTATATATTTTAAAAGTTTTGATTTTCTCTGATTTATCAATGGCTTTAGATTTTTCCCAATTTTTGTGCGATTAGTCGAAAATAAGTTTATGTCTGTCGATTACTATTTTAACGCTTGCTTTTTTGTCTCCCGAAAGCCGAAAAAAAGACGCGCATTTAAGCGCGTCTTTTTCAGTCCTCCATCTGTTTTCCCAGAAAGAGAGCAATAACCTGCAATAATTTTTCTTCAAGCTCAGTGCCGCCCTCACCGTCCGGTGTGCCGACAAAAAGGACGCTTCCCATAATATCCCCCTGAGTCAGAATGGGACAGACAGCAGAGATTACATACCCGCTTTCTCCATTGCAGACTGGAACACATGCCATACCCTTTTTACGGCAGTAGGGAGAACGTCTCTCCATAATTTTTGCAAGGTCGGGACTGATAGTCTTGTCGTGAAGCTCTTTCTTTGCAGGCCCCGAAACTGCTATAATGCTGTCTCTGTCGCAGACGGCGGCAATGCCGCCGGTGGCTTTTCTCAGGCTCTCACAAATTTCCGCAGCAAAATCAGACAGCTCCCCTATGGGAGAATACTTTTTAAAAATCAGCTCTCCATCCCTGTCTGTAAAAATTTCCAGAGGGTCGCCCTCACGGATGCGCATAGTGCGGCGGATTTCCTTAGGTATAACTACTCTTCCCAGATCATCTATTCTGCGGACTATTCCGGTTGCTTTCATAATAATTTCTCCTTATCTGAAAATCTCTGTGGGAAATATTGTTTGCAGATAAAGGAAAATTATGCAAAACTAAGTTTAATAATAAAAAAGCAGCGAAAACCATACGGTTTTCGCTGCTTTGCATTACTGTTTGACTTCGCTCTTAGCCTCCGGTTTTGCTTTGGGCTTTGCCTTATAATTGGGGCGGCGGTTATTTTTCCGTTTAGGAGGATAATTTTTCTTTTCTCCGCCTTCCTCACGATTCTGGTGTTTTCCCTCAGGCTTGGGGTCTCTCTGGGGATTTTTGCCCTTGGGAGGTGCAGGACGTCTGTTCTTTTCGGACTGGTTTTTCTCCTGTCCTTCTCTCTTTCTGTTCTGCTCGTTTTTCCGCTGGGGCTTTTTATTCTGGGCCGGCTTCTGCTCCTTGCGGCGCTCATCGCCGTTTGCGTTCTCTCCCTCCGGCTTCTGAGGCTTTCTGGGCTTATTATTGCGGCGGCGGTTATTGTTGTTATTATTCTTGCGCTTTTGTTCAGGTACGGCAGCTTCCTGCTTGGTTTCAGGTTCGGAAATAACAATATCAGGAACCAGCCAGTCGTTTTCCGGCTCTTCCTTTTCCTCAGCCTCCGGAACGTAGTTTAAAACATGGGGCGGTTCTTCTCCGTCCTTGGGTCTGCCGCCGGGAACGGCGCACAGCTCATTTGCCTTATACAGCTTCAGCTCCTCGGTAGAATCTTCGTCCAGCTTTACCTTAACATTCTGGCGCAGCAGGTTTACCTGAACCGCAGTGCCGTATCCGTCCTTAGTCTCAACGAAAGCGCCCTGCTTGGGAACATTTTTCAGCAGGCTTTCATATGCCTCCTGCTCGTAGCGCAGGCAGCACATCAGTCTGCCGCAGCTGCCGGAGATTTTGGTGGGGTTTAAGGACAGGTTCTGAACCTTGGCCATTTTGGTGGAAACAGGCTGGAATTCATCCAGGAACTGGTGGCAGCAGTAGGGTCTGCCGCAAATGCCGATGCCGCCTATCATTTTGGCCTCATCTCGAACACCTATCTGGCGCAGCTCTATGCGGTTTCTGAAAATTCCGGCCAGATCCTTTACCAGCTCACGGAAGTCAACTCTGCCGTCGGATGTGAAGAAGAACATAGTCTTGTTGCCCTCAAAGTTACACTCAACGTCAACAAGCTTCATATCAAGGCCGTGCTCGGCAATCTTCTTCTGGCAAATCTGGAAGGCCTCTTTTTCACGCTTTTTGTTAAGCTCAGCCACTCTTAAATCGTCCTCAGTGGCGATACGCACAACCGGACGCAGAGGCTGAACAACGGAGGTATCCTCTACCATGTGGTTTCCGTAGTGACAGTCGGCAATTTCAAGGCCCTTTGAGGTTTCCACAATTACCTTGTCGCCGCTTTTAATCTGGAGTTCTCCGGGCGAAAAGAAATAGCATTTGCCCCGGTTTTTAAATTTTATGCTTATTACTTCTATCAATTACTTTTCCTCTTTCTCGCTTTCCGGCAGAGAATCCACAGCCAGAAGCCCAAATATATGCTTTGCGCCCACATTGACTTTCAGGTACTTTGCGCACTTTTTCATAAGCTCAATAAGTCCTGTAAGCCTTTGTTTTTTAAGACCCATATCAGGTCTCCTGCCGCAGAGCATATCCGTTATAACATATATAGTATGCTCAACAAAATCCGCAGTGTCCTTTGCATCCATGCCCTCGTTCTGAGCGCACCAGCGCATAAGGGCGCAGGCGTTTCCGGTGGAAACCGCCTTAAGATATGCAAGGGACAGCTTGTCCGCCTCTTTATCCTCCTGTGCACTCTCGGAGCTGAGATTTATCTCCGCGCAGCGGGAACGGACGGTACTGAGCAGAAGTCCCGGATTTTTAACGCAAAGCAGGATCATAGCGCCGTTGGGCGGCTCCTCCAAAAGTTTAAGGGCAGCATTCTGGGCGTTGGGATTCATGCAGTCCGCAGCTTCTATTATATAAACCTTTCGCTTTCCCTCATTGGGAAGCACGCAGGCATCGGAGCGAAGTGCTCTCACCTGCTCCACACTAATTTCTCTTTTAAGCTTACCTTCCTTGTCGGCAAGTCTGCCAATGGTGATAAGGTCGGGATGTATTCCCTCCCGCACTTTTCGGCAGGCCCTGCAAACGCCGCAGGGTTCGGCCCCCGGGCCTGTACACAGGGCAGCCTGAGCGATTTTTTTCGCCTCGGCAAGACTTTCCTCAGAAGTCTGAGCCGAAATTATGCAGGCATGAGCAAGGTGCTCAGAGTCTTTAAATTTTAATTCTGCCATAGACTTCCTCCGTAAAGTATACTTAACTAATTCATTTTACATGTTAACGCCTGTATAGTCAACTGCAATGTTCTTTTATTTTGCGTTTTATCATAATATATAATTAAAAAGCCGGTTTTTGTACTTGATAGAGATGTCTTATACAGTTATAATAACATCATCTGAATGAAAGAAGGTATTTATATGGAATTAACCGCCATGGCAAGCTGGCTTAACAGCACATTTGCCGGTTATGACGGAGCCATTTTAGGCGCTATGCACTCTCTTGCTGAGGGTGCGGGGAAAGTTTTAACTCCCATTATGAAGCTGATAACTCTGATGGGTGAAAAGGGACTTCTTCTCTTTATATTGGCACTCGTCTTTATGTGCTTTGCAAGAACAAGAAAGTACGGTGTGTGCATCTTCGGTGCCGTGTGCTGCGGTGCTTTGATCACCAATATCATTTTAAAAGACATGGTTGCAAGACCCAGACCCTTTGAAGGCTTGCAGCAGTTTACTCAATACTGGCAGTTTTTAGGCTCTCCCGCTGAGGACGGATTTTCCTTCCCCTCCGGTCATGTGACCGCCGCTGCCTCCGGTCTTACCGCTCTTTGCCTTATCACTAAAGATAAGCGCTTCATAGCTCCCTCTGCAATCATCGTCGTTCTCATGGGTATTTCAAGAAACTACCTTATGGCTCACTACCCCTCTGACGTGCTTTTTGCAATGATTATCGGTGTTGCATCTGCCTTTATCGCATGGGCAATCACCAAGCTTATTTACAACATTCTGGAAGCTAACGAGGATAACGGCTTCTGTTCTTTTGTGCTTAACTTCAGTCCTTTTTCTTTCGCGCGTAATGTCAGCGTTTCCGACCTGAAAAAGACCCGCTATAAGGGAAAGCACTGATTTGAGGTAAGGTATGGAACTTTCTCTGTTCAAGGAATTTAAAAATATAATCGTTCTGGACACGGAGACCAGTGGTCTTAACTTTAAGGATGACGAAATAATTGAGCTTGCCATGCTGAGAGTGGCACACACGGTAAACGGCTTTGAGGTTCTGGATGAATACGACGAATTTATAAGCCTCAGCCCCGGCAGAGAGCTGCCGGAAAAGATAACGGAGCTTACAGGCATTACCCCCTTTATGCTTGCAACTCAGGGGCGTGACAAAGCCTCTGTGTGCCGTGCAGTGGAGGAGATGTTTTCCGTTGAAAAGCCTCTTGTTGTGGCTTATAACTCCCAGTTTGACATGTGTTTTCTCTATTACTTCCTCGCAAAATACGGTGACCCAAGGGTTTTGAAAAATATCAAAATGCTGGATGCCATGACAGTATACAAAGACCGCCGCTCCTTCCCCCACAAGCTCTGCAATGCCATTGAGGCATACAGTGTGGACGCGGTAAACTCCCACCGTGCCATTGACGATACCAAAGCCGCTTTCAAGGTTTTAATTGCAATGGCTGAGGAAAAGGACGACCTGGCAAACTACATAAATCTTTTCGGTTACAGCCCCAAATACGGTGTGGCAGGCACGAAAATCTCCTCTGTCACCTATAAACCTCAGGGCTTCCAGCCGGGAGTACCCCTTTACGAAGCATAAAAGATGCGGGGACGGTTCAAAATGAACC
>RCNI01000228.1_pt1 | contig 37060 bp, 35 predicted proteins | sample 2041151 | NCBI WGS metagenome assembly RCNI01 (sample SAMN09708214, study PRJNA481090) | feces metagenome | isolation source: feces | place: Antarctica: Albino Rookery
GGCAAAGCTACTTTTAACAGAACATATAAAGCTGCGTGCAGAGAAATTAAAGAAGGCGTAATAAAAGGGCTTGAGAAAAGAGAAAAGTGTCTGCCGGAAAGACCGGACCACTTCGAAATTGAAATGAATTTCAAGGATTCTGTCCATGCGCTGAGGTCTTCATGCTATCCCGGTGCTGAGAGAATTGATCAGAAAACTGTCAAATTTACAGGAAAAGACATTATGGAGATGATGACAGCAAGAATGTTTATGCTATAGGTGCGAAGATTGAAAATTTACTGCTCTTTTTTAGAACACTGCCCTGATTCAGAAAACTTTTATCGGCGTATCACGGATAAAAGATACCCTGACAAGCAGGTTTGTATCGACAGAAGGCTGTTTTTCGCTTAGGTGCATAATTTTGTTTTATATCTTTATAATAGTGAAGTTATTCTACAATTTCTGTTATTCAGCATCTCTGGAAATTATCCAGGCAAAGCTTATGAGAATATAGAAAAAATACAATTTATAAGAAAACTTAAAGAGTAAAAGTCATAAAATCAGAGAAGAATATATATTAGTAATTTATATTTAGGAGACTGATTATGTGGCTTTTTCTTTCTATAATTTCCCTTTTCTTTACAGGTATTGCAACCTTTTTAATAAAAAAAGGAATGAATCGCGAAAATTTATATTTTGCAAATGCACTTGTAAATTCCATAGTTCTTACAGGATTTGCAGTAGTATCGTTAATAGGCGGTGCATTTAAACAGGTTGGAGAAATCAGCCTGACAAGCTGGCTCTGCACAGTGGTTTCAGGAAGTATACTTGCATTATCATGGGCTTTATATTTTAAAGGTCTGCAAGGTGGAAATATAAGTCTTTTCCTTGGCATTCAAAGCCTTTCTGTTATCTTTTCCATGATATTATGTTATTTCTTTATTGGTGAAAATATAGGGTTTTGGATGATATGCGGATCGGCTTTTATTCTGACCGGAATTTTACTTATGATAGACTATAAGGAACTAAAAAATATACAAGAGAATAAGTGGATAATCTATTCTCTTCTTTCAGCATTGTTGTCATCAGTAGCCTATGTTGTCGTAAAATGGGATAAGGAACAGACAGATACAAACCTTTTATCCTTTTTCCGCTACTGCATTGTTGCACTCTTTTTATGGGGACTTATGTGGAAAAAGAAAGATAATATAAATTCATATAGTCTGAAAAAGGGTACTTTCAAATATATTGCTGTAGGTGGAGTCTTGTCTTCGGCAGGACATATACTTGTATATAAAGCGTTGGTTTTGGGAAAAGCGATGGTTGTTTTGACTTTTTATCGTATGGGAATGATTGTTTCTGTGGTGCTGTCAAAACTTTTCGGTGATGAAAAGCTGACTCCAAGGCAATGGACCGGTTTTACAGTTCTGGTGATTGGAATAAGTTTATATGCACTGGAATAAAACGATTTGACGCTTTAACCTGTTATTGTAGTCCTTTGACAAGAATCAATTTATGTTCTAAAATGTATTTTCGTGGGAGGATATTATGAAAGAAAATAAGAGTGTAAATTTTATTCTAAAATGTATTTTTGTTATATTAGGTAACTTTGTATATGCAGCAGGTGTTAAGTTTTTCCTTATGCCGGGAGATTTGATTTCAGGAGGAAGTATAGGAATTGCATTACTGGTAAACCATTATACCGGTATTTCTATTTCAGGATTCATTTTTATTTTTAATATGGTAATGTTGATTATCGGTTTGATTTTTTTGGGAAAGAGTTTTGCAGCAACGACGATACTGAGTTCTTTTGCTTACCCTTTATCCCTGGAACTTCTGGACAGATTGCTTCCAGGCGTTACTATGACAGATAACATTCTGTTATGTACAATTTTTGCGGGCCTTGGAATAGGAGTAGGTATTACTATTGTTATTCGTGCAGGTGCATCAACAGGAGGAATGGATATTCCGCCACTTATTTTAAATAAATATTTCAGAATTCCGGTTTCTGTAGGATTGTATATGTTTGACACAATAATTCTGGTAGGTCAGTTTATGATTACGGATAAAGAGAGAATCCTTTATGGAATCCTTCTTGTATTTGTATATACTGTTGTTGTAGACAAACTTATGGTTATGGGAAATACGCAGGTAGAAATCAAGGTTGTAAGTAAAAAAAGTGAGCAGGTCAGAAAAGCAATTCTAGAGGATGTTGATCGTGGAGTTACAATGTATTATGGAGAAGGGGGCTTTTCCGGTGAAGAAACGCAGGTTGTGATTTCTGTTGTATCCAATAGAGAACTCCCAAAAGTTGAGAAACTTATTCACGATATCGATCCTGAGTGCTTCATGGTTATAACTCATGTGAGTGAAGTTTCGGGAAGAGGCTTTTCAATGAAAAAAATATGGGGTGAAAAGAATGAGAGAGACAAGGCGAACTGCATTAATTAATGCATTGGTTTATACGGCAATAGGAGTAATACTGATTATATTTCCGACGCTAATCGGGGATACCTTATGTTATATTCTTGGTGGAGGTATTATTGCCATAGGGAGTATAGAAATAATCGGATATTTTACCATTCCTGCGGAAATCCGCTCAATGCAGAAACCGTATGGAATGATCGGGGGAATAATAACAATTCTGATTGGAGGATTTATTATCATAAGAAGTGATTTGATTATTTCTATCATACCGTTCAGTATTGGACTTATGATTTTTGTTAATGGAATTATAGCTGTTCAGAGAAGTTTGAATTTAAAGGCTATGGGAGTATATAATTATAAAGGAAGCCTGGTCGGTGCAATTCTTGTGGCTGTTTTCGGTTTGGTTATGATGTCGAATCCGTTCCAGTCAGCAAAGATGATGTCAATAATACTTGGCGCAGGGCTTGTAGTAAGCGGTGTTTCCGACTTGCTTCTCCAATACAGAATAAATAAGCAGATTAAAAAAGATTTATAACAAAAAATTTTCAAGAGGAATAGAAAACGACCGCATATGAAATCGGTCGTTTTTTTGTTATCTTATTTAAAGATTGCCTTAAAAAAGAATCTCCGTAAGGAGACTCTTTTTATCTATTAATGATTTTAATGGCTAAATTTCTGCGGTAACTTCTTTTAACCATGTACGTACATTTTCCTCAAGATATGGGGAAAGCTTGTCATAAACTCTTTTGTGATAAGCATTGAGCCATTCCTTTTCAGTAGGAGTTAGTTCCTGTGCGTTGATAGCTTCTCTGTCATAAGGGCATAATGTAATCGTTTCAAAATTGTAGATTCCAGGTTCTTTCTCTTTACATAAAAGTTCTGTTTCAATACGAATACCGTATTTTCCTTCTAAGTAAAGACCGGGCTCATTACTTGTAATCATGCCGGGATAAAGTTTTGCATCTTTTCCTCTTGGACTGATTGATTGAGGTCCTTCATGTACGCTTAACAGATGACCTACACCATGACCTGTACCGTGATTATAATTTTCACCGATTTCTCTAAGTGGTTCTCTGGTCATTTTATCAAGTTCAATGCAAAGTGCGGATTTCTCAAATTCTGCCATAGCAAGCTTTAGATGGCAACGAAGAACTGTAGTATAATGCATTTTCATTTCCCCGGTAAGAGGGCCAAGAACTATAGTACGTGTTATATCTGTAGTTCCGTCGTTGTACTGACCACCGGAGTCTACAAGAAGAAAACCTTCCGGCTTGATCTCCGCATCGGTTTCAGGTGTAGGCGCATAATGGATAATGGCACCGTTTGATGCATATCCGGAAATTGTTTCGAAACTCAGATCATGGAAACCTTCCTGTGCTGCTCTGCAATTTTGAAGATAATCAGCAACGGAAATTTCTGTCATAGGAATCTTACCGACATTCTTTTTTAACCAGTAAAGGAAATTAACCATAGCAATGCCGTCTTTGAGATGCGCATTTTTTGTACTTCTGATTTCCTCTTCATTTTTAATAGCTTTCATCATTTCTGATGGATTAGGCTGATTGATGATTTTTACCTTAGCGGAAATAGTTTTAAGGATAGTATAATTTACTTTTTCTGCATCAATCATAATTGTTCCTTCATTTAATGAGGCAATATCTTCCATGACCTTATTATAAGGAAGGACTGTTGCTGTTTCAACAGAGGAAAGTTTTTCATCCATTACATAAAGTTTTGCTTCCTCTTTTGTAATCAGTGTGTAGGCATAAAATACAGGTGTGTTTTCCACATCATCTCCACGCAGGTTATAAATCCATGCGATATCCTCTAGGCTGGTTATAAGATGGTAGTCTGCACCTGCTTCTTCCATGGATTTGCGTATACGTGCAAGTTTTGAAGCGGAAGTTTCTCCGGTAACTTCGTCCGGTAGAGGGTAAATCTCAGATGGTAAAATTGCAGGTCTGTCTTCCCAGATAAGATCCGTTAAATCTGTCTGATAAGAAATATTATAGTTATCAGCAAGCAACTGACCGAAAGTTGTATCGATAACTCTTCCGTCAAAACCAAGGCAGTCATGTTCACTCATAGTATTTGCAAGGTATTCTTCAATGGTCGGAACTTCCGGTTCTCCCATTTTCATAAGTTTAATTCCGCTACCGGCAAGTTGTGCTTCTGCCTGCAGAAAGTAACGGCCGTCAGTCCATAGTCCTGCTTCTTCCTGTGTAACTACAAGTGTACCTGCAGATCCGTTGAATCCGGAAAGAAATTCACGGCATTTAAAGTAATCATTGATATATTCTGAACTATGAAAGTCAGTAGTCGGAACAAGATAAACATCAATTCCATGTTTTTTCATTTCATTGCGAAGTGCAGTAATTTCTTTTTTCATAAATAAATCCTCCTTTTAAATAAAAAGTTGTTTTGGCAATTTATTATCGAGAACATGAGCAACGATACCGATAAGAATACCGCTGATCAGTCCTGAAAACATCAGTACCGGAAAATAGATAAACATCTTAAGGTCAGATACAATAGCGGAAGCAATTAAAAGCTGTCCAAGATTATGGGCAACACCGCCTGCCATACTGATACCGACCATGCTGAAAAGATTTGTCTTCTTTAGAATCCACATAATAAACAGGCTGAGAAGCCCCCCTGCAAGTGAATAGATTGTACCGAAAGCACCGTTAAATAAAAGTCCGGAGAGCATAATACGGATGATATTAATGGTAAAAGAATATTTTATATCCATCTCGTATAATGCAATGATGATCACCAGATTTGGAAGTCCCAGTTTGACCCCCGGAATGCCGATGTTAAAGGGTATGATTGCCTCTACATAGGAGAAAATCAGTGCAAGTGCTGCAAACATTGAAGCTATGGCAAGTCTCTTTGTTCTGACTGCTGAACTATTTTGTGACTGCATCAAATTCCTCCTTTCCGCCGGTAATCTGAATCATTACACGATTAGGCAGACAGACAATGCTCTGATTCGTCTTACTGATTTTGCCATCATGTACACAAACCTGATTCTTACAGGATGAATATGACATTTGCACATATCCGTCTTTTATGGTAATCTTATTGATAGAATCTTTTTGTTTGATTTCTATTGTCTGATTCTCTGATAGAAGATAAGTTCCGTAAAGTTTACCATCTACGGAAACCTCTACGGTTTTACCTGTTTCGGCATTGGCGAAAGAAAGCAATGACAGGGCAATACCGAAAACAAGAAGAATCAGGAACAGAATAATATCTGCTTTCTTTATTATTTTGAACATAAAAACTCCTTTGAGGTGAGAAATATATGAAAAAATCATTTAAATTACTGCTGACATTTTGCAGTATAACATTATTAATTATATCATATACGGGTTGTAGTGGAAAGAGTACAGTCGTATCGAAAGAAAGTTATTATATGGATACTATCTGCAATATATCCATATATGATATGAAAGAGATGAGTGAAGAAAATGCAAAATCGGTTATTGATGATACATTTGCACTTTGCGCAGAATATGAAGGCCTGATCAGCATTAGTGATGAGAATTCGGACATTTATAAGATTAATCATGCCGGAGGGAAACCGGTTGAATGCGATCCAAGGACAATCGAAGTAATCAAAATGGGCCTGGAGGATGGAGAACTGTCTAACGGAAAGTTTGATATTACTATAGGAAAAGTAACGGATTTATGGGATTTTCACGCAGAAAATCCAAAAGTTCCGGCAGAAAGTGAAATTAAAGAAACACTTTCCGCTGTAGATTATCATCAGGTCAAAATCGAAGGGAATACTGTAACCATGAGTAATCCTCAGGGAGAAATCAATTTAGGAGGAATAGGAAAAGGTTATATTGCAGACAAGGCAGCGGAATGTCTTAAGGAGCATGGTGTGACAAGCGGAATTCTTAACTTTGGAGGCAATGTAATTGTAATTGGAGACAAACAGGGAAATCCGTTTAAAATCGGTATAGAAGTGCCTTATTCTGATAAAAGTGATATCATCGGTTATGTAGAGGCGGAGAATTCCACATTGGTTACATCCGGAGTATATGAACGGTACTTTGAAGTGGACGGAAAAAAATATCATCATATTCTTGATGTAAAAACGGGTTATCCGGTTGAAACAGATGTAGTAAGCGTTACTATTGTTGCACCATCAGGGTACTCGGGAATGAGTGACGGACTTTCTACAATATGTCTTCTTTCAGGTAGTGAAGAGGGAATGAAACTGATTGAAAGCATCGATAATGTTGAGGCAGTTTTCCAGACAACAGATGGGAAACTTCTCAAGACAAGCGGACTTAAAAACTTTGTGGAACAGAAATAGAACTAAGGTCTATTTCTGCCACAATTCAAGCATATCATGAATAGATGAATCAATATCCGAAAGAGGAAGCTGATTATAGTAAAAGTTGAGCACAGCTTCATTATGTTTCGTCATACTTTCTACAGGTATAACATTGAGCCTTATGGATTTTGCAAGTCTGCAGAGTTCAGATGGCTCTTTTTCTGTTTTAACTTTAAGAATAAGGTTTATTCCGGAGTTTGTGTTAAGCGGCTCGATAAAATGTTTTCCGTAAGTGTTAAGTGCAGTAAGGGCAGACTGTAATTTCTGCGCATAGAGGTTACGAAGTTTTTTTATGTTTGTATAGTACAGGCCGTCTTCCATAAACAGAGCAAGAGTAAGCTGTTCCATCTTTGAACAGGTCTGTGTATAGTCACTTTTTATATCATTGAAAATATGAATCAGTTTTTCCGGTAAAACCATGTAACTGATTTTTATTGCAGGAAAAAGCGTGGAAGAAAAGGAGCCGAAATAGATTACATTTGAATTCTTTTCAAGTCCCTGCAGAGCCGGAACAGGCTTTCCGAAGTAACGAAGCTCACTGTCATAATCGTCCTCTAGAATATAACTGTTATTTTCTTTTGCCCATTCAAGCAATTCATATCGTCTGCCAATAGGCATAACAGAGCCTGTCGGAAACTGATTAGATGGATTTACGTAAACTGCAGACGGAATGTTAGATGGCAGTTTTTCGATACAGATTCCGTTTTGTGCAACGGGAATCTTTGCAATACCAAAACCATGATCACGAAAAATATTCTGTACAGGAAGGTAGCCCGGGTCTTCTGTTGAGACATGGGTAATGTTGAGCTTTTTCAGGATACGGCACATATGTGTTGTAAGTTGCTGTGTCCCTGCTCCAACAACAATCTGTTCCGGAGTGCAGCGTACTCCACGTGAAGAATATACGTATTTGGATATTTCAAAACGCAAAGCGGCTTCCCCTTGGGTATCACTTTCAAAAAGAAGAAGATGGGCATATTCTGTCAGCACTCTGGAAGCACATTTTTTCCACTTCAGAAAATCAAAGCAGGATAGATCATGCTTATATTCTGAGTCCTGAAAGGCATATGTTGATAAGTCATAGCTTGAAGGTTCATCCTCGTTATTTTTTAAATTACCGTAAACGACCTGTGCAACATAATATCCTGATTGTGGTTTGCTGATAATATATCCTTCCACAAGAAGTTGGTTATAGGCCCATTCAGCTGTAGTAATACTTATAGATAAATCTTTTGAAAGATGTCGTAAAGAAGGAAGCTTTTCTCCTGCTTTAAGATTACCGCAGGTAATTTCATTTTTTAAGTAGCGATAAAGCTGGATGTATAAAGGAATATCCGAGCTTTTTTCTAACTGAAGGGCAAAAGGTTTCATGGATAGTCTCCTCACTGAAATTCAAAGATTTTAAAGAAATACTTTAAGAATATTGTACTATCTGCAGAACAAATGTCAATGGTCCATAAACTTTATGTACTTCAAAAAAACAATATGTTGGTATAAGTTAATGTTGATAAGCACTATATATAGTGATATAATATGTTGGAAACAGAAAAAAATAACAATATATATATAGGAGAAATATTATGGCTATAAGTGAGATCAGTAAGAATGCACTTACCGTACTGGAAAAAAGGTACCTTGGTAAGGATGCAGAAGGCAATGTAACTGAGAATGTGGAAGGGATGTTCCGCAGAGTTTCAGATGCCATTGCAGCAGTAGATTCAATTTATGATAATACAGTGGATACATCAGAGGTGAGTGATACTTTTTTTGAATTGATGACAGATCTGAAGTTCCTTCCAAATTCACCTACACTGATGAATGCAGGAAGACCATTAGGACAGTTATCCGCATGCTTTGTACTTCCTGTAGATGACAGTATGGAAGATATTTTTGATTCGGTAAAGAATGCTGCACTAATTCATAAATCAGGCGGTGGTACAGGATTTTCCTTTTCAAGACTTCGTCAGAGCGGTTCCAGCGTAAAGACAACGGGTGGAGTTGCCAGCGGTCCAGTAAGTTTTATGAAGGTGTTTAACGCAGCGACAGAAGCGGTTAAACAGGGTGGAACAAGAAGAGGAGCTAACATGGGTGTCCTGAGAATTGACCATCCGGACATTCTGGATTTCATTGACTGTAAGGCAAATAATAAAGAAATTACAAACTTCAATATCAGTGTCGGAATTACAGAAGAGTTCATGAAAGCTGTAGAAGAAGAAAGAGAATATGATTTAATTGATCCTAGAACAAAGCAGGCTGTAGGTCATCTGAGTGCCGTTAAAGTATTTGATATGATTGTAGAGCATGCATGGAAAAACGGAGAGCCGGGAATTATTTTCCTTGATAGACTAAACCGTGACAATGTCATTCCTACAGCAGGTGAAATTGAAAGTACAAACCCATGTGGAGAACAGCCGCTTCTTCCTTATGAAAGCTGTAATCTGGGATCAATCAATCTGGTTAAGATGCTTCGCAAGACTTTAACTGGGTATGAATTTGATTTTGGTCTTATCAGAGAAACGGTCGAAAAAGCAGTTCATTTTCTTGATAATGTTATTGATGCAAACCAGTATCCTTTGGAAAAGATTACAGAGACAACAAGAGCGTCAAGAAAAATCGGACTTGGTGTTATGGGATGGGCAGATGCTCTGCTATTAATGGGAATTCCATATAACTCAGATGAAGCAGTGGAACTTGCGGAAAAAGTTATGAGTTTTATTGAAAATACAGGTCATGCAGCAAGTGCTTCCTTAGCTGAAAAAAGAGGAACATTCCCGTTATTTGAAGTAAGCACAATGAAAGAAGGCGTTCCAATGAGAAATGCAACAGTAACAACTATTGCACCGACAGGAACTCTTTCAATTATCGGTGGTTGCTCATCAGGAGTTGAGCCGATCTTCGCCTATGCCTTTGTAAGAAATATCATGGATGGAACAGAAATGATTGAAGTAAATCCTATCCTTACAATGAAGTTGAAAGAACTAGGTTTATATAATGAAGAACTGCTCCATAAGATTGCAGAAGAAGGTACAATTGCACATTGTGAAGAAATTCCTGAAGAAGTGCGTCGTGTCTTTGTATGTTCTCACGATATCAAACCGGTAGACCATATCAAGATGCAGGCTGCATTCCAGAATTTTACGGATAATGCCGTATCAAAAACAGTAAATTTCCCTAAAGAAGCAACAAAAGCGGAAGTAAGAGATGTATATATGCTTGCGTATGAGCAGGGATGCAAGGGTGTTACAATTTACCGTGATGGAAGCAGAGAAGAACAGGTACTGAATATCGGGAAAGTTAACCGTGAAGGTGCAGAAAGCCCATTTGCAAAGAACGAAGCAAAAGCTAATTACGGACATATTGAACCACGTCCACGTCCGGATGTAACACAGGGCTTTACTGAAAAAGTTAAAATCGGATGCGGAAGCCTTTATATTACAACAAATTATGATGAAAACGGAATTTGTGAAGTCTTTACAAGTACAGGTAAAGCAGGAGGTTGTCCAAGCCAGAGTGAAGCTACGGCAAGACTGGTATCTGTTGCACTTCGCAGTGGAATTTCTATTCAGGAAGTTTATGACCAGCTTAAAGGTATTCGTTGTCCGTCGACAATCAGACAGCAGGGAATGAGCTGTACTTCCTGCCCGGATGCTATTGCAAGAGTAATCATGAAGGTTTCAAAAACTATAGAAGCACATAAATCCACAGAACTTAAGAAAGAAGCGGAAGAGATTGCAAAAGCAGATCATAAGCCGGAGGCTGATATACCTGCAACAGCCGGAGAAATCCATGTATGCCCTGAATGCGGCGGTGTTGTAGAACATGAGGGCGGATGTGTAATCTGTAGAAACTGTGGATTCTCAAAATGCGGCTAAGACTTGAAATATTATGAATAAAGTGATAATATGAATACATAATTAAAGGGGAGCTTATAGCAGTAGGCTGAGAGTGGACTTTAGCTGTCCAGACCTATAACCTGATTTGGATAATGCCAACGTAGGAAAATATTGATGTATTATTTAACCACCATAGACATTACCGGTCTTATGGTGGTTTTTTAATACGGAGATAATAGGTTCGAAGCTCCGGAAAGAGGAGAAAAATGAGAGAATATGCAACGCAGATGGAAGCAGCACGTAAGGGTATAGTTACAAAAGAAATGGAGATTGTAGCGCAAAAAGAGCAAATGACGGTTGAAGAACTTATGCCTCTTGTTGCTGCAGGAAAAGTGGCAATCTGTGCAAACAAAAACCATAAGTGTCTCGATCCTGAAGGTGTAGGATCAATGCTTAAAACCAAAGTTAATGTTAATTTGGGAGTTTCCAGAGACTGTAAAGATCTTGATGTTGAAATGGAAAAGGTAATGGCTGCAGTGGATATGGGAGCACATGCTATTATGGACTTATCATCTCATGGAGATACCATTCCTTTCCGCCGTAAACTTACAAGTGAATGTCCCGTAATGATTGGAACAGTTCCGGTATATGATTCGGTAATTCATTATCAGAGAGATCTGGATACTTTAACAGCTGAAGATTTTTTAGATGTTATCAGACTACATGCACAGGATGGTGTTGATTTTGTAACACTACATTGTGGAATTACAAGAAAAACTATTGAGCAGATTAAAAAGCATAAACGTAAGATGAACATTGTGTCAAGGGGAGGTTCTCTTGTCTTTGCATGGATGACTATGACTGGTAATGAAAATCCTTTTTATGAATATTTTGATGAAATTCTGGATATATGCAGAGAATATGATGTTACGATTTCACTTGGTGATGCCTGCCGTCCGGGATGCCTTGCTGATGGTTCTGATGTATGTCAGATTGAAGAACTTGTACGTCTTGGAGAACTGACAAAGAGAGCATGGGCAAAGGATGTTCAGGTTATGGTTGAGGGGCCGGGACACCTGTCCATTGATCAGATTGCAGCAAATATGAAAATGGAACAAACCATCTGTAACGGAGCGCCATTTTATGTACTTGGACCGATTGTAACAGATATTGCTCCTGGATATGACCATATTACAGCAGCTATAGGAGGTGCTATTGCAGCAGCATCCGGAGCAGCATTTTTATGCTATGTTACACCAGCTGAACATCTTGCATTACCTAATGTTGAAGATGTAAAACAGGGGATTATTGCAACGAAAATCGCAGCACACGCAGCAGATATTGCAAAGGGCGTAAGAGGTGCAAGAGAAATTGATGATAAAATGGCCGACGCCCGCAGAGAACTGGATTGGGAAAAACAGTGGGAATGTGCTATGGATCCGGAGACGGCAAAGAGAGTACGAGAAGACCGCAAGCCGGAGCATGATGATACATGCTCAATGTGTGGTAAGTTCTGTGCAGTAAGAAGCATGAATAAAGCCCTTTCAGGTGAACATATAGACATACTGTAATATCAGTTGATATAATTTTATATAAACGATATGATTATACATAAATATTTTAAGACGGAGAAGGATAATGGGTAAGAAGTTTATTGCATCATACAGCAGCGGAAAGGACAGTACTCTGGCAGTTTATAAAGCTATTCAAGAGGGGATGGAACCTTTGAAGCTTATTTTAACGCAGAATAACAGTCCATCTATTTCATGGTTTCATGGACTTTCTGATGAAATGGTCAGGAACCTGCAGGAAGTTTTAAACATTCCAATTGAAAAAATTGTCACAAGCAATGAAGAGTATGCAAAGAATTTTGAAGAGGCCCTTCGCAGGGGAAAAGAGGCAGGGGCAGAAGTCTGTGTATTCGGTGATATTGATATTGAGGGACATCTGGAATGGTGCTCAGAAAGATGCAGAAATGCCGGACTTGAAGCTTATTTCCCGTTATGGCATAAAAGTAGAAAAAGTGTTGTTCTTGATTTTATAAAAAGTGGATTTACTACATATCTGACAGTAGTGAATACCGATGTTATGGATGAGAAATATATTGGAGAAAAGCTTACTGAAGATCTGCTTGGACAGCTTGAAGAGGATGGCGTAGATGTTTGTGGGGAAAACGGAGAGTATCATTCACTGGTAACAGATGGGCCACTTTTTTCACATCCATTAGATGTTCATTTCGGAGAACCGAAAAAGCAGGGACATTATATATGTCTGCCTGTTGAAGGTAAATAGAAAGGTAATTTAAACAGAGATGCAGATTTTAAAAGACAGAATATTAAAAGATGGAGTAGTAAGACCGGGAAATATATTGAAGGTTGATTCTTTTCTTAACCATCAGATGGACATTAACCTGTTGAATGAAATCGGAAAAGAATTTAAAAGAAGATTTGAAGATACTAAAATTACTAAAATATTAACGATAGAAGCATCAGGTATTGGCATTGCATGCATTGCAGCACAGTATTTTCATACACCTGTAGTATTTGCAAAGAAAAAAAATCCCTTAATGTTGATGGTGATTTGTATACAACAAAGGTACAGTCATTTACACACAATAGGGTATATGATGTTATCGTTTCTAAAAAATTTATCCGGCCTGAAGACCATGTTCTTGTCATTGATGATTTTCTTGCAAATGGATGTGCACTGGAAGGACTGTTTGATCTTGTAGAACAGGCAGGTGCAACGCTTGAAGGTGCAGGTATTGTTATTGAAAAAGGTTTCCAGCATGGAGGAGACAGAATCAGAGAAAAAGGAATTCGTGTGGAATCTCTTGCTATAGTGGATTCTATGACAGATGATTCCCTGACTTTCAGATAAAAGAACTTTAATATGAAAAAAACAGACCACATAATGAGGTCTGTTTTTTTCAATAGGATATACTAGTGATTTCCACATTCATCAGCATGTTCGTGCTTATGGCATACGGAACCTGTTGATTTTAATTGGCCTCTAAGGTAAGCTTCTACGCAGGCTTTGGCATCTCCGGATGCACCCATGATTACTTCTACGTCTCTTTCGTTAAAGATATCAACGGCACCACCGCCCATACCTCCTGCAATGATTACTTTTGCACCGTGATCAGCAAGGAAGTTCGGAAGGAATCCGGGTTTGTGTCCGGGATTAGGAATATTTTCTACTCCTGTAACTTTTTCGCCTTCTGTGTCATAAAGATTAAAGTTGTCACAATGTCCAAAGTGCTGTGCTACTGTTTCTCCCATACATGCTACTGCAATTTTCATAATAATTCTCTCCTTTACATTTCTAATAATTTCATAACTTTATTATATACTTCTTTTAGTGCAGCACGAGCAGGACACTCAATTGCTGCTATACTTTTACCCTCATTTACTGCCATAGGTACATGGGCATCATAAGGGATTTTACCAATAAACGGAATTTCCTGTGTTTTGCAGTATTGCTCAATATCTTCTGCATTTTCAAGAGAAGTATCGTATTTATTTATGCATACTGCAACTTTTGTATTGAATACACGACAGGTTTCAAGAATACGCTTCATATCGCTTATTCCTGAAAGGGAAGGTTCTGCGACGATAAGAACCATATCCACACCGCTGATTGAGGAAATTACAGGGCAGCCGATTCCCGGTGAACCGTCAATAATCGTTATGTTGTTCTCATCAGCAGTTAAATTATCTTTTAGTTGTTTTTTTACTTCAGCAACTAATTTTCCGGAGGTTCCACGCCCCATCTTAAGCCGGGCGGTTGAAAATGTACGCTTATTTTTGTAAAGCATGAGTTTCCCTGCAATATCAGCTTTCATGCTTACCGCATCAGTAGGACATACAGCAGTACACACACCACAGCCCTCACAGACTAGAGGATTTACTTTGCAGGTATTCTCTATAGAGATTATAGCCTTAAAACGGCAGTGATCTTTACAGGCGTTACAGCCTACACATTTATTTTTATCGATAAAGGCTTTATCTGAGCCATGAAAATCTGTTTCCTCAGGAGTTTCAAAAGCATTTGTAACTAGATGAAGATTCGGAGCATCTACATCGCAGTCTGCAAAGTTTTTTGTCTGTGAAAATCCGATAAATGCTGCAGATGTGGTTGTTTTCCCTGTGCCGCCTTTACCGCTTAGAATTAACAGCTGTTTCATTGTGATACCTCCTTCTTTACTTTTTCCAGAAGTTCAGTAAACAGCAACTTGAGATTCTCATCTGTTTCTGATGCAATCTTTGCTTTTGCACCGTTAGATGCCGTTTCCTTTGTATATGGAATATGACATAGAACGGGAATATTGTTTGTATGACAAAATGTGTCAAGAAGTGTATCTTTATCTTCAGCTTTATTTATGATTACGCCGAACGGCTTCTGAAGAACCTGTACAAGCTCATAAACCATCTGGAAATTATGAAGTCCAAATATTGTAGGTTCTGCAACGATTATACAATAGTCTGCCAAAGTGATACTTTCCATAACGGAGCAGGCACTACCTGGTGGACAATCTATAATTACAGGTATATCAGGTTTTATTTCAGAAATTTTGCTCAGTACTTTTTCAATTACAGGTACACCTGAGGCTTCGCCAATTTTAAGTTTTCCGGATACTGTAGTAACGTCTTTATATTGTCCGATGGTGACTTCGCCGATTTCTTTTCCTTTTTCAGAGACAGCACCTTCCGGACAGACTATCTGACATCCACCACAGGAATGACAGACTTCAGGGAAAACAACAGGTTTTTCACGGATAAAAGCTAAAGCATTAAATCTGCAGAAATCCACACATTTACGACAGCCTGAGCACTTTTCTTTATCAAAAGCAGGTAGCATGGAATAAACTTTTTCTGTTTCTTCTTTTTCCGGTTTAAGAAAGAGATAGCCGTTAGGCTCTTCTACGTCACAGTCCAGATAAAGAGCTTTTTCTGCACAGACGGCGAGATTAACCGAAGTAAAGGTTTTTCCTGTACCGCCTTTTCCACTTAATACTGCGATTTTCATAATTAATTACCGTGATGGAATCCCGGGTGTATATCTGTCAGAAGAGAAAGTTCTCCGTTCTGATATGCCCTGATATTTTCCATTGCTTTTTCATAAGTGGTTTTATATATTTTAATTTCTGCTGCTTTAAGCACGTCTGCCGCATTTTCTCCACAACGGATAGTCAGGACAACATCGGCTTTTGCATCGATAAGACTCTGAGATGCTTTAATTCCGGCGCCACCCATAGCACTTATTGCACCATTATCCAAATAGTCAGCAGATGATGATTCTGTATCGTAAATCATAAAATACGGTGTTCTGCCATAAGATATGCAGACTGTAGTATCTATATTCTGCTCATCAACAGGAATTGCAATTTTCATTTTTTTACCTTCTTTCTACAAGTTAATAACATATGCCAATTACATTTTCAGTATAACGCCATTAATAGCATATGTCAATAATAAAAAGAGATTAATATTCTGCATTTTTCGTTATAAATTTATAGATATATGTAGTGCACTCCTGTATAATAGGGATAAATCTTTTTTAGGAGGAAGGTATGGAACTCAGTATAAGAAATATATCTAAAAGTTTTGGCAGGAAGGAAGTTTTGCAGAATATATCTTTTACCGTAAAAAGTGGAAGAGCATATGGGCTTCTTGGACGAAACGGTGCAGGAAAAACAACGACAATCCGTATTCTGATGAATGTAATAACGAAGAATGACGGGGAAATCCTTATTGATGGAAATCCTATAGATTATAAAAAAATTAAGATAGGATATTTGCCTGAAGAAAGAGGCCTTTACCCGAAGAAAAAGGTTATTGATCAGCTGGTATATTTTGCTGAACTTAAAGGTATGAGAAGAAAAGATGCTATAAAGGCGGTGGACTACTGGCTGGAAAAACTTGAGATGCAGGAATACCGGAATAAACGTCTTGAAACCCTTTCAAAAGGAAACCAGCAGAAAATTCAGCTTATCACAGCAATTGCACACGATCCGGACATCGTAATTCTTGATGAGCCTTTCTCAGGACTTGATCCGGTAAATGCCATGATATTGGAGTCTGTTGTTAAGGAAAAAATACATAAGGGGAAAATTGTACTTTTTTCCAGTCACCAGATGAATTATATAGAAGAGTTCTGTGACGATATCGCTATTCTTAACAAAGGAAAGATTGTGCTCTCGGGAGATTTATATGAGATAAAACATAATTATGATAGAAACAAGCTGGTGATTAGAACTGAGGAAAGTGAGAAACTTATCGAGGATTTTGGAGAAAACACGAAACGCATAGACGAGAGAACGGTTTTACTCGTTTTGCCTGATGCCCAGTTGAAAAAATCAGTTATGGAAGATATTACTTCACGTTATGATATAGATGAGATAAAAGTATATGAACCGACATTGAACGATATATTTGTAGAATATGCAGGGAATCAGGAGAAGGGAGAAGATAATGAAACAGTTTAGAACGATATTTAACTTTGAACTGAGTAATTACTTTCGAAATAAAGTTTTTGTGGGGAGTACAATAGTCATTGTTTTACTTATTGCAGTAGTTATGCTGATTCCTGATATTAAGGGAATCTTTACTAAAACGGATAAATCGGATGATGAGAAGAAGCCGGTAATGCTTATTGCTACAGATATGCAGGATGTTGAAAATGCTTTTTCAGAAACTTTTAAAGGGTATGATGTAAGAGTTACAGATAAAGATAGTAAATGGATAAAAAGACAGATTGCTAATGAAAAAGCAGAGTGTGCATTTGAAATTAACGATATGGCCTCGTATACATATTATGTTAATGATATTTCCATGTATGATACCAACAAAGAAATTGCAGATGAAATAATGGAGAATATGTATAAAGTGCAGGCTATGACAGCAGGCGGAATGAAAAGTTCGGAAATCACACAGGTGATGTCTTACAGACCGGAGTCACATATAGAAAAGCTTGGGAAAGATCAAATGCAGAATTTTTTCTATACATATATTATGATTTTTGCCCTATATATGGTTATTCTTCTTTATGGACAAATGGTTGCAACCAGTGTAGCCTCAGAAAAGAGTTCAAGAGCAATGGAAGTTCTGATAACCAGTGCAAAACCGGTAAATATGATGTTTGGTAAAGTTATTGCATCCTGTCTTGCAGGGTTGATTCAGATGATTGCCATATTCGGGTCATCCTTATTGCTTTTCAGATTTATGGGGGACGGATGGGAGGATAATCCTATTGTAACTTCTATATTTGATATCTCACCGATGCTATTGTTATATATGGTAATTTTCTTTATACTGGGATTTCTCATATACGGTTTTTTATACGGAGCAGTCAGCTCACTAGCTTCAAAAGTTGAAGAAATTAATACTCTGGTAATGCCTATTACAATGATTTTCATTATTGCTTTTCTTGTTGTAGTATTTTCCATGAGTTCAGGAAACATAGACAATATAGCAATGCAGATCTGTTCCTATATTCCGTTTACATCGCCAATAGCCATGTTTGTACGAATTGCTATGGGAAGTGTTCCTACGTATCAGATTCTGCTATCTATTGGAATTTTAATTGTATCTGTGTTTGGCACAGGTGTGATTGCAGCCAAGATATATAAAGTAGGTGTATTACTTTATGGCACAACACCTAAATTCAGTTCTGTAATAAAAGCGCTGAAGAACTCAAACTAAAGAAAAGGGATGCCGTTTTGATGTGTACTCCTTTACCGGTTTTGCCCAGTAAAGGAGATATAAATCAGTTACAGCATCCTTTATTTTTCTTCATTTGGATTAAACAATAATCTATCTAAAATTTCTACAGCATCATTTACACAGCCGTCACAGCTTCTAAGCATGGTGCCTGTATGAATCCCTTTTAGTTCACTGCATATAATTGAACCGTTCATGGATTCAAATTCTTTAATAGCCTGTTTCATCAGTTTATAGGATTTTCCTTTTGTCCCTGGCTTATCTAAATTACCATCGGACTCTTTCATACCTATAACAATACCCATCGCAGTTACTGCCCCGCATGTTTTTGTGCAACCCATACCTGCGCCGAAAGCTTCAGTCAGTCTGAATACGGTTTCTTCGTTCTCGTTAAGAATATTACAGAATGCACAGGCCACAGATTGTGCACAGTTATATCCATGATGATGTAGTGATACAGCTTTTTCCGGTCTTTCCATAAGCCCTCCTTCTTAAATTGATAATATTATTAGGAATTATACTATATTTATTTCAAGACAACAAGAGCAGAAAAAAATATACTGACTTTAAAAGCCAGTATATTAAACTTGATTTTAAATTTTAATTGTCGTTAGAATTTTTTAATTGCTTCTAAGAATGCATCAACATCGGATTCTTTTGTTCCCCATGATGTAACAAGTCTGATTACACGCTGATCATCGCCGTAACCCTCCCAGTCATAGAAGAAGAAGTCTTTCTCTAATTCTCTTACCATTGTTGTAGGGAAAATTGGGAAAATCTGATTTGTTGTAGATGTTCCACTGAAAGAATATCCAAGAGCTGTGATACCTTCTCTTAACTTTTTCGCCATCTTATTTTCGTGAGCAGCCATTTCAAAGAAAATACTGTTTTCTCCGCCATCAAGAAGAGCTTCAAATTGAACACCGATAAGTCTGCCTTTAGCAAGCATACCACAATTCTGCTTAATCATCCATCTGTAGTGATCATTGATTTCTTCGTTTAATATAATTACTGCTTCGCCTAATAGTGCACCGTTTTTTGTACCACCGATATAGAATGCATCAACAAGCTGAGCGATATCTTTAATTGTATAATCCGCTTCATCGCTTGTAAGCGCTGCGCCCAGTCTTGCACCGTCCATATAAAGGTACATATCGTGATCCTTACAGCATTTGCTTAAAGCTTCCAGCTCCGCTTTTGTGTAAACTGTTCCTAATTCTGTTGTGTTTGAAATGTATGCCATTTTAGGAACTACTGTATGATCGTCTTCATATTCTAACCATGCTTCTTCTATAAGCGCAGGTGTAAGTTTTCCGTTTATTGGATTCATTGGAATAATTTTGTGACCGGAAGCTTCGACACCGCCACATTCATGACGATAAATGTGACCTGTTCTTGGAGCAACAACAGCTTCCCAAGGTTTCAGAGCCGAAGCAATGGTAATAATATTTGTAGGGGTACCGCCAACCATCATATATACTTCGCAATCCTGTCTTCCGATTAAATCTTTAATCATCTGTGCAGCGTGTTCACTATGTGGATCAAGAGCATATCCATCTGTGTGTTCTTCATTTGTTTTAATCAGTGCATCAAGAACTTTGGGATGTGCACCCTGACTGTAGTCACTTCTAAAATAAATCATAATTTCAATCCTCCTGTTTGGTTCAATCTATTTTATATTATAAAGTAGTTGTAAAAAATGTCCATTGATTTATAAAAAAAGTAACAGAGAATTTTCAAATAGATTCCTTTTCATGCATATGTGTATATTTCTCTTTTGTAGCCATACCGCCACGAATGTGTCTTTCGGCTTTGTTGATTTCCAACACCGCTTTTACTTCTGTTGCTAAAGAAGGACTTATTTCCTGAAGTCTTTCTGTTACATCTTTATGTACGGTACTTTTACTGACCTTGAATTTTTTTGCAGTCGCTCTTACTGTCGAATTTGTAGAGACGATATAGTGTGCAAGTTCAAGTACCCTTTCTTCTATGTAATCCTTCATAATTAAAATACTGCTCCTTAAACTTATGTTAAGACAAATATATGCGTGATGATGCCGGGATATTCATGAGAAGGAAATGAAAATAAGAGATTACACAAGGACTGGCTGAAAGAAAAGGGCGAAAGGCATGATAAAAAATGAGGAACCAGAGAATTGAGCAGCATCTAATTAGTGAAAAGATGAAAACCTGTCACGGAGGTCAAAAAAACGGGGCCCGTGCCAGGTTTAGCAGAACAAACCGGGCTTAACCTGCAATCAGCCTAAAGAAAAAGATGAAAAACCTGTCACGGAGACTAAAAAATCGAGGGCCGTGCCAGGTTTCCGATTTGAAAACCTGTCACGGAGGCCGAAAAACCGGAGCCCGTGCCAGGTTTAGCAGAACAAACCGGGCTTAACCTGCAATCAACCCGAAGAAAAAGATGAAAAACCTGTCACGGTAGTCAAAAAACCGAGGGTCGTGCCAGGTTTCACCAATCAAAGCACAATATATCTAATTATAAGTAGCGAAAACTATTGCGCAATAAATATATAGCAGTATAATAATGTAAGAAAATGTAAAATATAGTACGATATGGAAAAAAGAGGTAGAGATGCAGAATAAGGAAATATGTCAGAATCTATTAGAAGATTTAAGAAAGCAACAGAAGGCCATAGCTGAAGAACTAAAAGTATTGCCAAAAGGAAGTCTGCAACATATAAAGAATGCTAAAGGCAATTGGAACTATATTCTTTATGACAACCGTAAAGGTAAACGTAGTCGTACGGGTATAAGTCGCCGAAAAGATATTATAGCCAAACTTTGTCGAAAAAATATTTATCAAAACAAAAGGAACTTCTTGACCATAATCTTCGTTTACTTGAGTACCTTGTCACAGAATATGAGGATTGCTCAGCAGGACATGTTCTGTCTCTAATAACCAGCCAATTTGCAGAAATACCGGAAGAGTTTTTTTTAACTCCAATGGAAACAGAGAATATCAAAAATAAAGCAGATACCGATAGCTGGAGTACCAGGACTTAGGAGCAAAGTCAATATATGAAAGAAAATAAAAAAATGATTACTTCACATGGGCTTAGAGTGAGGTCAAAATCAGAAGTACTCATTGCTGAAAAATTTTATGAAAATAAAGTTGAATTTCATTATGAAGAAATTCTTCATATTGGACAAGAAGTTTTTGTGCCTGATTTTACAATCAAAGCAGATAATGGGGATTTAATTTACTGGGAGCATTGCGGAATGACAGGCAATCAAAGTTACATGAGACATCACAACATGAAAATCAAGAAATATGAGAAAATAGGTATCGTTCCCTGGAAAAATCTCATTATAACTTATGATGATGAAAACGGTAATATAGATTTGGCCATTGTAGACAGCGAAATAAAGAATAAGATCTTAAACAAAAAATAATCAAATGCTATATTCATACTAAAATACTAAGATATCAAAGAAAAAAGCTACGCACATTGACAGTTCCATGGAAAGCTCAGAGGCGAAACCCTGACAATAGGAACCTTCACATAATACGTAGCAGTTTACAGTTCAAAGTTTTGCAGAAGTTAATATGGTTTCTTCTTTAAATAGTTTATAAGTATATAAATAGCAATTAAAGCAATGATTGTACTGCATAAAATTATATACATAATATGCATATCAACTGGATGATCATAGAAGTAAAGCTTACAGTCTATTCCTTCTTTTACGCCGTCTATTATTTCTTTTGGAATACCTATATTTTTCATTTCTCTAAATACACCGTTCATCGCATGATTGCGAACAAGAGACGTAGCGTATGTTCCGGGAAGGAAAGAAATGATATGCTGAAGTCCATCGGAGAAGTTTGAGATAGGCATATATGCACCACAAATGAATCCATATCCTGAACTTACAATTGTATTCACTGCAGAAATCTGTCCAAAGGTCGATAGAAAGAAGTTTATAATACTTGAAAGTGCAGTCCCGAACATCGCAAGTAAGGATACATCAAGCAAGATGAGCAAAACATCTTTTACCGTCATATACCAGCCGGTAACGGCTATGTAGACAAGACATAAGCCAGTAGCAACAAAGCATACGATAAATGTACTCAGTAAAGATGACAGATAATAACTGAAAGCCAGAGTCGAACGTTTTACAGGTGAAATCATCAGGTCTTTCAGACATCCGTTTGCCTTATCCCGAACCATAATCATATTTGAACAGAAGGCTACGGTTACGCATGAAACAGCAAGTATAGATGAAGTAATCTGGCTATTTACAAATCCGTCTGCAAGCTGATCGGAAATATCAAAGCCCTTTGGCATAATAAGCCAGAAACTGTCTCTATATACTTTGCCGAGAAAAGTAGAGTAAAGAACGAGAAGAATTCCCGGTGTAATCAGAGAAGTAAAAAACATGGCTTTGTCTTTAAAGAAGAGACGGGTATTTCTTTTTATCAGTACATATAGTGTTTTCATTTTTCTATCCCTCCATTTAGTGATTTGCCTGTAACAGAAAGAAAAACATCATCCATTTTTCCTTTTGTTATCTCATAATCTTTAAAAAGCTGAGGGTGTTTTATGATAAGTTCTGTAGCTGTACCTGTGTCAGGTACAAATAAACGGAAAGCATCTTTGATTTCTTCGTAGGGAAGTCCTAATGTCTTAACTTTATCTCTGTCTATATGGTAAAGTGTTATAAAATCCCCTGTATATCTGTTTTTTAATTCTAAAGGCGTTCCTTCTGCAATAAGCTGACCGTTATCAAGAATAACGACATAATCTGCATCAGCAGCTTCTTCCATATAGTGTGTGGTCAGGAATACTGTCATATTTCGTTTTTCTCGCAAATCGGAAATAACATTCCAGAGAAGCTGTCTTGTATGAGGATCAAGCCCTGTTGTAGGTTCATCAAGAATCAGGATTTTAGGATTATGGAGAAGAGCTCTTGCAATATCTATTCTTCGTCTCTGACCTCCTGAAAGTCTGCCTACAGTACGTTTCATCAAGTTGCTGAAATCAAGGAGTTCCCCCAGTTCGTCAAGTTTTTCCTTAAAAGCTTTACCCGTAATTCCATAAAGTGCAGCGCGGCTTTCCAGATTTGCATATACGGTAAGTTCGTCATCAAGAAGTGAGTTCTGGAATACAACGCCCAGGTCTGATTTTATCTCATCAACATGGTTATCCAGATTCTTTCCGTTGATGATGACGGTTCCACTGTCTTTTGAAAGCTGTCCGCAGATGATATTAATCGTTGTGGATTTTCCGGCACCGTTTACACCTAGAAATGCAAACAGTTCACCTTCTTCGACGTGAAAAGATAAATTCTTAACGGCCTGCACATTTCCAAAAGATTTGTTTAGTTTTTTTATTTCAAGTATCATATCGTAAAATCCTTTCAATAAAAGAAATTTCAAAGGCTTAGGCTTTTAATTCTATCATAGAGAGAGCGTAAAGAAAAGTAAAAGACTTTACACGAATTTAACATTTTTCTTATAGCTTTCCTAAGAATAATATAGTAGACTTTAATTGTAAAATGGAGGAAAAAATGATTTATTTTATAGAAGATGACAGCAGTATCAGAGAACTGGTCTGCTATACACTGAATAATGCAGGATATGAAACGGAAGGATTTGAAAAGCCGTCTCTCTTTTGGGAAAGCTTAAAAGATAACAGTCCAAGACTTGTTTTACTGGACATCATGCTTCCTGAAGAAGATGGTTTGCAGATATTAAAAAAACTCAGAGCAATGCCTAAAACAAGCAAAGCTCCTATTATGATGATTACAGCGAAAGGAACGGAATATGATAAGGTTATCGGCCTTGATTACGGGGCGGATGATTATCTGCCAAAGCCTTTTGGTATGATGGAACTTATTGCAAGAGTAAAAGCGTTGTTGCGCAGAGCGGAAATAAGCAATGATTTAGGGGATTACTCTTTTGAAGAACTGGTTATTTCTCCTTCTCAGCATTTAGTTAAGATAAAGAATGAAGAGGTCGTTCTGACGCTGAAAGAATTTGAACTACTGCTTCTTTTTATTGAAAAACAGGGCGTGGTTTATACAAGAGATCAGATACTTACCAAGATATGGGGATATGGGTTTGACGGAGAAAACAGAACTGTTGATGTACATATTCGTTCCCTTAGACAGAAACTTGGAGAATATGGACAGTACATAGAAACGGTAAGAGGAATCGGATACAGATGGGGAAAGGAAACGAATGAAAAAGAGAATATTTAAAAGTATTTTTACAGCAGCAATTCTGGTTTTTCTATCCTGTATGATTTTTATTCTCGGAGCTCTTTATTTTCAATACAATAAAGAATATGTGAGAGAACTGAAAACAGAAACCGAAATATATGCAAAAACCACTGAGCAAATCGGACTCAGCTATCTGGAAAATATAGAAAAGAAAAATGATCCGCGTATTACGTGGATTGACCATAACGGAAAAGTTCTTTATGATTCTTATGCCAAAGCGGATAAGATGGAGGACCACAGGCAGAGACCTGAAGTGAAACAGGCATTTGAAACCGGTTATGGTGAAGAAGAACGATATTCCGATACATTGCAGACAAAAAATATATATTGTGCAGTGAAACTTAAAGATGGCAGTGTAATCAGAACTGCAAGAGGTCAGCCTACAATTTTTGCTGTAGTTATTGCTTTATTAAAGCCGATTATTCTGATTTTAATGCTGGCAGTACTGCTTTCGCTGATTTTCGCATCGAATCTGGCAAAGAAGATTATGCAGCCTGTAAACAATATTGATCTGAATGATCTTGAAGATGTACAGATTTATGATGAAGTAAAACCGTTTATTAAAAAAATCTGTGAGCAGAATGATGAACTGAATAGCAGAATCAATCGTCTGCAAATTGATGTAGATGAAAAAACCAGAGAAGCGGACTTCAGAAAAGAATTTACAGCTAATGTATCTCATGAACTGAAAACACCTCTTACATCCATCTCCGGTTTTGCGGAAATTATAAAGAATGGAATAGCAAAGCGGGAAGACATTCCGAGATTTGCCGGAAAAATTTATGATGAAACTCAGAGACTTATCCGCCTTGTAGAAGATATATTAAAGCTGGCACAGCTTGATGAAATGAAAATTGCTGCAGGGAAACAGAATATTGACCTGTATGAAGTATGTGAAGAGGTCGTAGAACTTCTTAATCCTATTGCGCTGCAGAATAAAGTTGCACTTGTGCTTGAAGGAGAACACTACAATATTATGGCAGTAGACCAGATTTTAGGAGAAATCATCTATAATCTGTGTGATAACGCTATAAAATATAATAAGGAAAATGGAAAGGTAACGATACGGGTTTTTCTCAAAGACGGAAAACCTGCAGTCTCTGTAAAAGATACAGGAATAGGCATTCCTGAGGAGGATCTTGACCGTGTCTTTGAGCGCTTCTTCAGAGTAAACAAAAGCCATTCTAAGGAAATAGGAGGGACAGGCTTAGGATTGTCCATTGTAAAGCATGGTGCAGTATTTCACAATGCAAGGATAAGTATAAAAAGTAAACTGGACGAAGGAACAGAAGTAACAATTATATTTTAGAAGAAAGGAAACATATATGGATATATTTTCATTTATTACATTATTTGGAGGACTCGCACTATTCCTGTACGGTATGAATTTGATGTCACAGGGGCTTGAAAGAGTTGCAGGTGGAAAACTGGAAGGCATTTTGATGAAGATGACATCAAATCGTTTTAAAAGTCTTCTTTTGGGAATCTGTATTACTGCAGTAATACAGAGTTCTTCAGCGGTAACCGTAATGCTGGTAGGGCTGGTTAACTCAGGAATTATGCAGTTAGGAAATACAGTAGGCGTAATTATGGGTTCTAACATCGGAACTACTGTTACAGCATGGATTTTAAGTGTTATCGGAATTGAAAGTGACAACGTGTGGGTAAAACTTCTTAAACCGGAAGCGTTCTCACCGATTCTTGCTTTAATCGGAGTAATTCTTATTATGTCTGCAAAGACAATGAAAAAGAAAGACATCGGAAGCATCATGGTCGGATTTGCAATACTTATGTATGGTATGAATTTCATGAGTGATGCAGTAAGCCCTCTTGCAGATATGCCGGAGTTTACATCACTTCTTACAGCATTCACAAATCCGTTACTGGGAATTCTGACAGGTCTTCTGCTTACAGCGGTAATACAGAGTTCTTCTGCATCTGTAGGCATCCTGCAGGCGCTTTCTCTTACCGGAGGAATTACTTATGGTATGGCGATTCCTATTATTATGGGACAAAACATCGGAACCTGTGTAACTTCTTTAATTTCCAGTATCGGAGTAAGCAGAAACGCAAAGCGAGTATCTGTAATTCATGTACTGTTTAATATTATCGGAACAGTTGTATGCATGGCTATTTACTTTGTTCTTCATATGATTTTCGATTTAAGCTTTATAGAAGAAGCAGTAAATCCTGTAAGCATCGCTATTATTCACAGCATCTTTAATATCTTTACAACAATACTACTTCTTCCATTTTCTAACTACCTTGTGAAAGTGGCAGAAGAAGCAATAAAAACTGAACCTGAAAAGGAAATTGCATACCTTGATGAAAGACTTTTCAGCATGCCATCCATTGCAGTAAAAGAATGTACAAACCTTACTGTAGAGATGGCAGAAGTTTCAAAGAAAAGTGTAATTGATGCCATGAAACTTTTCATCAATTATGATGAAAAAGAATCGGATAATGTCAAGTCAATGGAAAAGGATGTGGATATTTACGAAGACAGAATTGGCGGATATCTGGTTAAACTGTCAAGATTTGAACTGTCTGATGAAGATAATCTTCAGATTTCAAAATTACTGCATTTAATTGGAGATCTTGAAAGAATCAGTGACCATGCTGTAAACCTTATGGAAGCGGCTAGAGAAATTAAGGAAAAAGGAATTGTACTTTCTGAAGGAAGCCTGAAAGAGCTGGATACTGCAACAGCAGCAATAAAAGATATTCTGGAAATTTCAACGGAATCACTAAGAGAAAGCAATCTTGAACTTGCATATCATGTAGAGCCTCTTGAAGAGGTTGTAGATGATTTGATTGAAAATATTAAACACAATCACATTAATCGACTGCAGAGCGGAGAATGTACAATCGAGCATGGATTTGTACTCTCAGATATTCTTACGAATTATGAAAGAGTATCTGACCACTGCTCTAATATTGCACTTGCAATTATAGAAAAAGAAACTTCTGATTTTGAACCGCATGAATATATTCACCAGTTGAAGAGAAAAAATAATAAAGAATTTAACAAACTGTTTGAAGAATATAATAAGAAATATGCAATATAGGTTTGAATTCCTTGAAAAAAAAAGTAAAATTGTATATAATACTCTAATGAATAAAGTTGTTGAATTTGAGAATGCTATATAAACGGGGAAAACGTTATATATGATTCTATATATTTTAGAAAAGGAGTATGAAAGATGGCAAGTGAAGTAGGAATTGACTTAGGTACAGCCAATGTTCTTGTCTATATAAAGAATAAGGGTATCGTGTTAAACGAGCCGGCTGTAGTTGCGGTAAATAATGATACAGATGAAATTCTTGCAGTGGGCGAAGAAGCTCGAAGAATGTTAGGCAGAACGCCTGCAAATATCGTTGCAGTAAGACCACTTCGTGATGGTGTAATTTCTGATTATGACATTACAGAAAGAATGTTAAAATATTTTATTCGTAAAACATGCGGAAGTGGAAGATTTTTTAAACCTAAAATTATGGTCTGCGTTCCAAGTGGTGTTACAGAAGTAGAAAAGAGAGCTGTAAGAGAAGCTGCAACACAGGCAGGTGGAAAAGATGTATACCTTATGGAAGAACCGGTTGCGGCAGCAATCGGTGCAGGTGTTGATATTTCACAGCCTGATGGTGTAATGGTTATTGATATCGGTGGCGGAACTACAGATATCGCTGTAATTTCCTTAGGCGGTATTGTAGCAAGTACGTCCGTAAAAATGGCAGGAGATAAGTTCGATGATGCAATCATTAAGTTTATGAGAAAAGATCATAAGCTTTATATCGGAGAAAGAACTGCAGAAGAAATCAAGAAGACAATCGGAACAGCGTTCCCTAGAGATGAAGTAAAAACTATGGAATGCAGAGGTCGAGATCTCGTTACAGGTCTTCCAAAGACAGTAGAGGTTTCTTCAGAAGAAATTATGAAGGCACTTGAAGAACCACTTCATACAATTTGTGAAGCGGTACATGGTGTGCTTGAGCGTACTCCACCGGAACTTGCAGCAGATATCAGTAATTCAGGAATTGTTATTACCGGTGGTGGTGCATATCTGTATGGAATTGATAAGAGAATACAGGATAGAACAGGAATTGATGTTAAAATAGCAGAGGATCCTACATCCTGCGTAGCAATCGGTACAGGAAAAGCCCTTAATGAATTAGAGTCTTTAGAGGGTAATTCATTAAACAGAAGAGCACCATATTTATAAGAAATATACAGGAAAGGCCGTAAGGCCCATAAAAGAGACTGAATAAGGCTCTCCGCGTGGCAGGAATAACTGTACGGGAGAGCCTTTTTATGGGAGAAACTATGAAATTAGAATTAATTGCAACAGCCACTTTTGGACTTGAAGCAGTAGTAAAAAGAGAAATTCAGAATCTCGGATATAAAATTATTAAATCCGAAGATGCTAAAATCACCTATCTTGGTGATGAAAGAGCTATTGTAAGAAGTAACCTGTGGCTTAGAAGCGCGGATAGAGTTTTACTTAAGATGGCAGAATTTAATGCAATAACTTTTGAAGAACTTTTCCAACAGACAAAGGCAATCCCATGGGAGGAACTGATTCCCATTGATGGTAAATTTACAGTAATCGGTACTTCGGTAAAGTCAACACTTCATAGTGTTCCGGCATGCCAGAGCATAATAAAAAAAGCGATTGTTGAAAGGCTGAAAGAGTTTTACTGTGTAGACCGGTTTGAAGAAACAGGGGCAGAATATACAGTAAAAATGACCATGCTTAAAGACAGAGCAACTATTACGGTAGATACAAGCGGAATAGGCCTTCACAAAAGGGGATACAGGGTGTGCGATGTTATCGCACCGATTAAAGAGACTCTGGCATCTGCAATGGTGCAGCTTTCTTTTTGGAATAAGGACAGAATTCTTGTTGATCCTTGCTGTGGTTCGGGAACGATTCCTATAGAAGCAGCAATGATTGCAAGAAATATTGCCCCCGGCCTGAATCGTAAGTTTGCTTCGGAAGATTGGGAACTTATACCAAAGGAAATATGGAAAGACGAGCGGAAAAAAGCTTTCGAAGCCATTGACTACGATACAGAACTTCAGATTTATGCATCGGATATCGATCAGAAAGTTATCGATGCAGCAAAAGAAAACGCAGCAGAAGCGGGAGTAGAGGACTGTATTAACTTTAAAAAAATGAACATGCTTAACCTTGAAGCTCATGCGGAAAGAGGAATTATTATAACAAACCCTCCATATGGAGAAAGAATCGGTGAAATGAAACACATTGAATCGATTTACAAAAAGTACAACACTTTCTTTAAAGAAAATCCTACATGGTCATTGTTTATGATTACTACAGATAAAACTGTAGAAAAGAAAATCATGGAGAGACCTGCAGACAGGAGAAGGAAACTTTATAATGGCAGACTGGAAGTATGCTATTATCAGTTCCATGGAAAGAAGGTATAGCCTTATGAATATAAAGGTTGATAGAAATATCGGGACACCGTTTTACTGGCAAATCGCAAATCAGATTAAAGAAAAGATTATCAGTGGAGAAATCCCGGATGGAGCAATTCTTCCGTCAGAACGCTATATGGCTAAAGTCACCGGTGTGCATCGAAACACCGTAATAAAATCCTACTCCATGCTTAAGGATCAGGAACTCATAGATTCAAGACAAGGAGATGGATATTATGTTACTTATAATGCAGTGACGGAAATAGAGCCGGATATCAGGATGAAAGTAAACTGGAGTCACATCATCAATGATAAGTATCAGGATATGGAAAGAACCTTTGACGATATATATCAGAAATATGCTGAAACCACTACAATTTCTCTTGCTACCGGTATGGCACCGGCCATTTATGATGAACAGAATATAGCTGAAACACTGGCGGAGATTCTGAGTAATGAAGGAAGAAAACCTTCTTTCTTGTCACCATATCAGGGTGATGTTATATTGCGACAGCAGATTGTTTATTTTCTAAGGGAAAAAGGGATAAAGGCTGAAAGTAGTGAGATTCAGCTGGTAACAGAAACAAATCAGGCATTGGATTACCTTGTAGCTATCCTCTTAAATGAAGGCGACAAAGTAATTATTGAAGAACCTGTTTCTCCGGATGTATACCGCATTATTCAGCTTGCGGACTGCATACCGATTACTGTTCCCACAGATGAAAACGGAATGATCTGCGATAATCTTGAAGCACTCATCGAAACACATAAACCGAAGTTTATTTACATAAATTCCAGTTATCAGGATCCGACAGGATGTGTATTATCTATGGAAAGAAGAAAAAAGATTCTGGAGTTATCAAATAAATATAAACTTCCGGTTATAGAAGAAGATGCGGCATCCGAGCTTTCGTTTGAAAAGAAGCGTTTGCCACCAATAAAATCGATGGACAAAAATGAAAATGTAATTTACATTTATTCATTTTCACTTACCTTTATACCGGGAATTTCACTGGCTTTTATTCTTGCACCCAGCAGGCTTACTAAAATCCTGGGTTATCTTGTCTCCGTTAAAACGGTAACAATTGACTGGATGACACAGAAACTTCTTGCCAGATATATGATGAATGGAAGATATGAGACTAATATTAAAGAAATTGTAGAGATAATTAAAGAAAAATGTGATTTGATGTGCAGTTATCTGGATAAGGCAGAAGATATCGGCGTAGAATATATAAAGCCGAAAGGTGGAGTTTATTTATGGTGTAAACTTCCGGACGGTGTAGATGGCAAAGATGTTTTTTCAGAAGCAATGAAACGTGGAGTCTTTGTTATTCCCGGAGAAGTATTCTATCCGTACCGTAATGGAGGGCAGAATTATATACGCATAAATTACTCTTACGAATCAAAAGAGAGAATTGCGTTAGGCATGGTAAATTTATTGGAGATTATACACAAACTGGTACCTTAAATTATTAATATGCTGGTACTTTAAATTTCTAACAAATATAGTATGATTTCCTTAACAAAGTTAATACTATCCTAAGTTAAAAATTATTAAAATGTTTTAAGAGAAAAGGAGAAAAGAGAAATGGCAGTTAATTTAAAAGGTAGAAGTTTTTTAACACTTATGGATTTCACACCAGCTGAAATCAGATACATGCTTGACCTTGCACATGACTTAAAGGCTAAAAAAAGAGCAGGTATTGTAAACAAAGTATTAAATGGAAAGAACATCGTTCTTTTATTCGAAAAGACTTCAACAAGAACAAGATGCGCATTCGAAGTTGCAGCTATGGATGAAGGCGCTGGCGTTACTTTCTTAGATTCCGGCAGCTCCCAGATGGGTAAGAAAGAATCTTTAGAAGACACTGCTAAAGTATTAGGAAGATTCTATGATGGTATTGAATACAGAGGATACGATCAGAAAGTTGTAGAAGACCTGGCAAAACATGCAGGTATTCCGGTATGGAATGGATTAACAGACGTTGACCACCCAACACAGATTTTAGCAGATATGCTTACAATCGAAGAACACGTTGCAAAACCTTTAAACAAAGTTAAACTTGTATTCAGTGGAGACATCAGAAACAATATGAGTTATGCTTGGATGTATGGTGCAGCTAAGATGGGTATGCATTATGTTGCTTATGGTCCTGAAGCATTACAGAAAGAATTAGATCAGGATGTAATTGCAAGAGTACAGGAAGTTGCTAAAGAAACAGGAGCTATTATTGAAGTTTCAGCAGATCCGGCTTGCTTAAAGGGTGCAGATGCTATCTATGCTGACGTTTGGGCTTCCATGGGAGAAGAAGCTGAAATTCCTGAAAGAGTTAGAATGTTAACTCCATTCAAAGTAACAACAGAAATGTTAGAATTAACAGAAAACCCTGAAGTTATCTTCTTACATTGCTTACCTTCATTCCATGACTTTGAAACAAAGATGGCAAAAGGACAGCAGGATGAAGGATATGATATCCGTGAAGTAACTGACGAAGTATTCAGAAGCAGACATTCTGTAGTATTCGACGAAGCAGAAAACAGAATGCACACAATTAAAGCTGTTATTGTAGCTACAATCGGTTAATCAGAACTGATCATACTAGCAATCAATAAATAAATCTCTTTTGAAAGAGAGAAAGAAGTGTTGCCACAGGTAACTGTAGCAATGTCTCGATGTAGAGACCGAGATTATCGGTAAAATAAAAGGAGGTATAATTATGAAGCCTGGAATCCATAATTATTCTGAAATTGGTAAATTAAATAAAGTTCTTCTTCACAGAATTGGCGAAGAAGTAGAGGGTTTAGTTCCTGATAACTTTGAAAGATTATTGTTTGACGATATTCCTTATTTAAAAGTTGCACAGGAAGAACACGACCGCTTTGCAGAAGTATTAAGAGAAAACGGTGTAGAGGTTATCTACTATGTTGACGAAACTGCTAAAGCGCTCGCAACAGACAAAAAAGTCAAGGAAGCTTTTTTAAAGGAAATGCTTACTCAGAGTAACCTTAATTCAAAAACTGTAGAGGAAGCAATTTATGATTATCTAATCAAGATGCCTGAAAAAGAAATGGTAGCAAAGCTTATTGCAGGTGTTAAGAGAGAAGATATCGGAAGCGTTGAAAGTAAGTCACTGGCTGATTTTGTAACTTCGGATTATCCATTTTACATGGATCCAATGCCAAACCTGTATTTTACAAGAGACCCTGGTGCATGCGTAGGTAACGGACTTAATGTTCACCATATGCATACGGAGGCAAGAAGAAGAGAAACCATACTTCTGAAATATATGTATATGTACAATAAAGATTTTGCTCCTGAAGGAACAGAACTTTGGTATGATTACAGCGATGAATATTCAATCGAAGGTGGAGATGTACTGGTTCTTAATGCAGAAACTGTTGCTATCGGTTTAAGTGAAAGAACAAGTGCAATTGCCATTGAAAGATTTGCAGAAAATCTGTTAAGCAAATCCACTTTCAAGAGAGTATTAGTATTCAGCATCCCTAAAAAACGTGCTTTTATGCACTTAGACACTGTATTTACAATGGTAGACTTTGATAAGTTTACTATTCATCCGGAAATCGAAGGACCTTTACAGTTATTCGAAATCACATTAGATAAAGAAGGAAAAGCTCATTTCAAATCTATGACAGATTCTCTTGACCACCTTCTTGCAAAAGTTCTTAAACTGCCTGCAGTAGACCTGATCCGTTGTGGGGGAAACGACCTGATGGCAGCACAGAGAGAACAGTGGAATGACGGTTCAAATACACTTTGTATTGCACCTGGAACTGTAGTAACTTATGAGAGAAACTATGTAAGTAATGACCTGTTAGATAAGAAAGGTATTAAAGTTCTTACTATTCCAAGTGCGGAATTATCCAGAGGCAGAGGCGGCCCAAGATGCATGTCATGCCCGGTTAACAGAGATGACCTGTAAGAACATGAATTAAAAATGGAGGCAAATATGGCAGATAAAATTGTAATCGCTTTAGGCGGAAACGCTTTACAGTCTGGTAAAAGCGAAGCTACAGCTGAAGCTCAGTTAGAAGTTGTTAAAAAGACAAGTGAATATATTGCTGATATCAGCAATAAAGGTTATGAAATCGGTCTGGTTCATGGTAATGGACCACAGGTCGGAAGAATTCTTTTAGCGTCAGAAACAGCTAAAGATGTAACTCCTGCAATGCCATTTGATGTTTGTGGTGCTATGTCACAGGGCTATATAGGATATCATTTACAGCAGGCTCTTGGATTTGCTCTAAAGAAGAGAGGTAAAGATATTCCGGTTCTTACTATTGCAACACAGATGGTAGTTGATAAAGATGACCAGGGATTTAAGAATCCAACTAAACCAATCGGCCCATTTTACAGCGAGGAAGAAGCTAAAGCGCTTGTTGCTGAAAAAGGCTATTCTGTAAAAGAAGATGCCGGAAGAGGCTGGAGAAGAGTAGTTGCTTCACCAATCCCTACTAAGATTGTTGAAATTGATGCGGTTAGAAAATTATGGGATACTTCCATTGTTATCTCCTGCGGAGGCGGTGGAATTCCTGTAGTTGAAAATGCTGATGGAAGCCTTGAAGGTGTTGCAGCTGTAATCGATAAAGATTTTGCTGCAGAACTGCTTGCAGAAAGTGTCGGTGCAGATGTATTGATGATTCTTACCGAGGTAGAACAGGTTGCAATTAACTTTAACAAACCTGATCAGAAAAACCTTGATAAGCTTACTCTTGCTGATGCACAGAAGTACGTTGATGAAGGACACTTTGCTCCGGGAAGCATGCTACCTAAAGTTCAGGCTGCAATGAAGTTTGTGGAAGCAAACCCTGGAAAGAAAGCAATTATTACTTCCTTAGATAAAGCTGTAGAAGCGCTGGAAGGAAAAACAGGAACTGTTATTGTTGCTGAATAAAGCTAAAGCATCATAATACAGTAGAAAAATAGAGACTATCACAGAAAAGTATATTTTTCTATGTGATAGTCTCTTTTTAATAAATCAGTATTAAAGTATAATATTCAAATTAATATGTATGTCCTAAATAAAAAGAATTAAGAAAAGATACATCTGTACTCTAATTTACTTGGTTTCGCAGTAAAGATGCAGATGTATCTTTTTTGATGTATAAGACTGAACGTAAAAAAGCAAAATATAATATACAATCGGATAAAAATATTTTGTCTTGTTCATCCTTAAGCATAGAGAGATGCATTATAAATGCAATGATGTAAGGACAACGTATGCTGAACATATGGGATAGAGATAAGACAGACGATGAGTCCTTTTGTGAGATAATATTCTAATAAAAGGGGGAACAGAATATGTCCGGGGAGAAGAAAGTTGGACTTATAGGACTTATTGCGTTAACGGTCAGCTCGGTTGTAGGCGGTGGAATTTTTAATATTATGAGTGATGTCGCAAAAGCATCTTCCGTAGGACCGGCAATTATTGCAATGATTATTTCAGGTTTAGGTATGGGCATTTTTGTTGTTTGCCTGCAGAACCTGACGAATAGGCTTCCGCATCTGGATGCAGGAATATATAGCTTTGCAGAAGAGGGATTTGGGAGTTTTATAGGTTTTAATAGTGCACTGGGATACTGGTTATCCATATTTTTAGGAAATGTAGCCCTGGGATCTCTTTGTTTTAGTGCATTAGGATATTTTTTCCCGCTTTTCGGTGATGGACAAAATATATATGCAGTTATTGGAGCTTCAGTCCTTCTGTGGATTATGCATTTTGTAATATCAAAGGGTTCTGATTTTGCGAACAAAATCAATGGCATAATTACTGCGGCAAAACTTATTCCACTGGCAATTTTCATTATTACGCTGATTATTGCGTTTGATATTGATTTATTTACTGCGGATTTCTGGGGTACAGTAAGTAACAATTTTAAGTGGAGTGAAGTAGGACCACAGGTAAGCAAAGCAATGGTTTATATTGTGTGGATGTTTGTAGGTGTCGAAGGTGCAACGGTTTATTCAGCCCGTGCTAACAGCAAAAAGATTGTAGGTAAAGCAACAGTCCTCAGTTTCCTGATTATTACCTCTATCTATCTTTTGACGATGGTGCTGAGCTTTGCTGTAATGTCAAGAGCTGATCTTGCAGTACTGAATAAACCGGCTATGGCTTTTGTGCTTGAGTCGGTTGTAGGTAAATGGGGGGCAACTCTCATTAATGCCGGCGTGGTTATTTCCGCATTAGGTGCATGGTTTGCCTGCACGATGTTTTCAGGAGAGGTTTTGTACCAGGCTGCAAAAGATAAAATCTTTCCGAGATTTCTTACAAAAGAGAATAAGCACAATGCTCCGACAACGGCATTACTTTTAAGTAACGGGCTTGTACAGTTTTTCTTTTTATCGCTCCTGGTAAATAAGAGCGCATATAACCTGATGGCATTACTGGCATCAAGTACTATGCTTGTACCGTATTTTTTTGTTTCACTCAGCCAGATGAAACTTTCATGGAAATGGGACAAGCATAAAATTACCATAAATGTTCTTTTGGGTGTCATTGCATCGGTATATATGGCATATTGCATAATCGCATCAGGCTATCAGTATGTACTTGCCACTTCTCTACTTTTTGCACCGGGAATGCTGTTTTATATAGTTGCAAAAAAACAAAACAATGAGAAAGTCTTTAGCGTTCCGGAGTTTATCGGAGCCATTGCAATTATCCTGATGGCAATGATAAGTATATGGCTTATCGTTAGTGGAAGTATAGATATTGCTAATCTGTAGATAGATTAACTTTAGACGAATATTTATTAAAATCCCTCATAGATTTCTATGGGGGATTTTTTATGAGTAAAGGTATAAAAATTATTTTAATGATTATTGCTATGGCAATGGCTTTTTCTTTCGGCATTATGCTATTTGAATATGTAGGAGAACCTGTAGATGACAGTGTTTCTATAGAAGCACCATCATTACCTTCAGTTTCTGCAAAAGAAGCAATTCTTATTGATGCAGGTACCGGCGAAGTGCTATATGAGAAAAATGCAGATGAAAAAGGATATCCTGCAAGTACTACAAAAATTATGACGGTAGCTTTAGCCC
>RCNI01000230.1_pt1 | contig 37003 bp, 31 predicted proteins | sample 2041151 | NCBI WGS metagenome assembly RCNI01 (sample SAMN09708214, study PRJNA481090) | feces metagenome | isolation source: feces | place: Antarctica: Albino Rookery
AGGAGGATTTTTAATGGCTTTAAAAAATGAAACAAATACTCTTGATGAAATTAAGAGCTATGTAAGAATTGCTAAATGTCAGAATGTCGCAGATGACGAAATTTTAAGCTATATAGATAGTGTAGGCATAAATATCTCACAGGATTCCATGGATGATATTTATAATTTTCTTCATGAAGAAGGAATTGAAGCAGATAGTGATATAAAACTTATTGATACTTCTAATTCCTCTGAAAGTTCTTACACGAATTTAGATTCTTTTGCAATTTATTTAAAAGAAATTGGTAAGATTCCTTTACTTAGCTATGCAGAAGAAGTTGAACTTGCAAAGAAAGCAAAAGATGGAGATGTCTATGCAAGAGATAAATTAGTAACTTCTAATTTGCGTTTAGTCGTTTCTATTGCTAAGAAATATTATAATTGTGGTATGACTACGCAGGATTTAATTCAAGAAGGTAATTTAGGGCTATTAAAAGCTGTTGAAAAATTTGATTATACAAAAGGTTTTAAGTTCTGTACATATGCAACTTGGTGGATAAGACAAGGAATTTCAAGAGCTATATCTGATCAGTCAAGAACAATCAGAATACCTGTACATATGTCAGAAACAATAAATAAAATAAATAGAATAAAAATAAAGTTATCACAAGAGCTCAACAGAGATCCTGAAGACAACGAAATTGCAAAGGAAATGGGAATTCCTATTGAAAAGCTTCACGAGATCAATAAATATGCACAAGATTTAATTTCTTTAGAAACACCAGTTGGTGAAGAAGGAAATTGTCACTTTGGAGACTTTATTCCTGATACAAAAGCAAGTGGCGTAGATCAGGATATTATGTCTGAAGAACTTCATAAGAAACTAATTGAAGTTTTAGGCACATTAACACCAAGAGAAGAAAAGGTATTAAAAATGCGTTACGGTATTGATTATGAACGGACTTTTACTCTTGAAGAAATCGGTAAAGAATTTGGCATTACAAGAGAACGAATTAGACAGATTGAATCTAAAGCATTAAAGAAGCTGATGCATCCAAGCAGAAGAAAAATGCTTGATGATTTTAAAGATTTTAATAATTCTTAATTAGAAAATAACAATTAATGATTGTTTATATAGAAAAAAGGGATACAGACTTAGCTGTATCCCTTTTATTTTTTTATTTTATTTACGGCATGATATACAGAGCGTCATTCAGAGAACGTTCATTACCATTAGCCGCATTAATAATCTCTCCCAGGAAAACCATTTCAGAACTGCCACCACCATCTAAAGGAACACCAAAAGTACAACCCTTAGATTGCAGAAATGCTGCACACTGATAAGGGGTCAACCCTGCAGATTCACCATCATTATATCGTCCATCAGAAACACACAGCCACAAATCACCTGCATTTCCATTAGTACCAATAAAAGTTCTCTGAGCTCGTCCATTATCAGGAGCACTTACAATATTACTCTCCATCAGAAAAGCAGGACCAAAGCAGAATGTTTCAGTTGCTCCATCATAACCACTCTGACCATACCATAGTAAACCATTACCAGTAGAGTATGCACCTTCAGGCATATTAGACTGAACAATTACATTACCTCCACGAATTTCAGTGTATCCATTAGGAGAAGCCCAGTCACCATTAATTGCCAAAATTGCATTGTTTCGACTTGCAGCCTTAGACAAAACCTGTCCTCCCAAATACTCTCCACGGAAACGATTGTAATCACTCATAGTTACATGAGCAGCATAAACATAAGCATTTTCATACCACTCCTTATTTACAGTAATAGTCACTCCGCCATCACTGTAAGAACCAGAACCATTAAAAGAGCTTACAGGTTCAGCTTCAGGCTCTTCTGTTGGCATTGCAGTAGGGGCTTCTGTTGGTGCTACTGTCGGAACTTCAGTAGGTTCGGCAGTTGCTTCAGTCTCTTCCGTAGTTTCGCCTTCGGTAGATTCCTCTGTTTCTTCATTTTTTACTTCAGTGCTTTCATTGATAGAAGCCGTTGTCTGCATAGATAGCTCATCACCTACGGGTTCTTTGTCTTTTGTACTAGAACAGCCATACATGCTCATTCCACCAATAAGTAAAACCGCAACACATCCCAAAATAAGCATGTTTCTCTTGTTTTTAAAAAAATTTCTTAATTTTTCCATCTTGTTTTTTATCAGGTCTCCCTGACTTCATCCTCCTTTTTTAGCACTATTTTAGTTCCTATGTGCTTTCTTTTGATATGTTTATTCTAACATAAAAACATAAAAAGTCAAGAAAAAAATACAAATATAGCTATTTTTAACTTTTTGCAAAAAACGAGGAGAACTTCTTGCTTTGTTATTGTTATATATTATATAATTGTGAAAGTAATTATTTCGAATAATTATTAAGATGATTATTGGAATAATTATTTATATTCTAATTATTATGATATAATAATTATGTTTAAGAGCACATCTTAATCATAACGATGAAAAAATGTTAAAAGGAGATTGATAAAATGAATAATAAGAAAAAGCTTGCTATTGCAAGTATTAGCTTAGCAGGAGTCGCAACTCTTGGTTTAGGTGCTTTTGCTTTCTTATCAGATCAGGCCACTACGGCTTTTAATGCTTTAACAGGACGTGTTTCTATAGCAGTTGATGGAAATATTAAGCATTTTTCTTCTGGCACAGAAGCAGATCAAGAAGGTATTGATAATATTAACCCTGGTGATAACGATGCAGATTTAGTTGGAATGAGCAATATCCGTCTTGGAAGTGATCATGAAATTGAAATTAATGTTAAAAACACTGGAAACAAGTCTATAATTACAAGAAATGTTATTTCTATCAGAGTTCTTGATGGTGAAACCCCTATTTATCATAAATGGACTGATAATGGAAAAGATATGTCTGCTATTCTCATTCATGGTGATACCCGTACTGACGGAGATAAGCTGGGAATGAGCAAAAATCATCAGGTTCCCAATGCTAACAGCACTGCTTGGTGGCAAAATTCTGAATATGATGAAGCAACTCAGACTTTAAAGATTTGGACTAAACCCGTTGTTCTTAATGGTATTGGTGATAATGCTGAAAAAGAATCAGGGGGAGAACTTCCTACCACTGGAACCAATAAAGATCATTCTGATAAATATTATATGTATGATATTGGTATGATGAAGGAAGTTGGCCAATTCAAGGAAGATTCTGCTGGTAATATTACCAATGATATGGCTACAAAATTGAATAATCTTGCAGGAAAGAAAGTTGAAGTAACTGTTGAAGTTGAAGCAATGCAATATAGAAATACTTCTAATGAAGACTTCAAGACCATTTTCTCTCAGAAATTCTAATATATCAACAACCCTTTACTTGTAGAAGTAGAGTGTTCTGCCAAAATTCAAATAAAAAAGAACCAGAACTTTCTGGTTCTTTTATTTTTTACTTTTTTATGATTTCTTTAATAATCAGACCTAAGCCCAATCCAGCAGTGAGAATAATTATAATCCATTCAAAAATGCTAATACCATAAAAGCTGATTTTTAAACGAGAAATGCTGTAAACAATTAAAGGTAAAGGACTTAAAACAGCAAAGATTTTAGTTGCTTTACAAGATTTAACAACAGCAGAAATAATAGCTGCAATGATTAAAGCAATGAAAGCTACCATAGGAGCAGTAATTTTATACAAGCCCCAAGTAAAAAACTTGATATTTGTAAAGAATACAAACAGGCTGATAATCAACAAGATTGCTCCTGTGATAATTTGAACGTTATTTTTCTTCATTTTTTAATCTCCTTTCATCCAAGAAATTTTATGAGTTTTTGTATTATATAAGTAATGGTACTTTTTGTTAACAATATAAGTTTCTACGTCAAGATGATTTTCTTCAAAGAATGATTCTAACAATCCTTTCTTTCCTTCAAATTTTCTTAATTTATCAATAATTAGCATCTCTTTGATACAAAAATTCATTAAATCATGATTATAGTAATTCCATAAGAAGTTATCTATTTCTTCTTGAATAGGAACATTAATATTGATTGTTGATAAATATTCTTGAGTTGAAAAATAATCCTTAGATTCAAACTTTGCACCATTATAATCTTTGATAATAGGAAAATTGTTTATAATAAGTTTCAAAGGAAGACTTTTCATTAGGAATTTAACTTCCTGAATAAAATTAAACAATCCATAAAATTCTTCCTTACTGGATTCAGGTGTTAAATCATAAAAGATAATAAACTTAACACCACAAAAAATAGCAGAGGGTAATTCATTATAGTCTAAGCTCTGAATTTTCTTGGTATAAGCTCTAAAATAACACTCTGCTTTTTTTCTTCTTTTGTTTTTTAACTCATCATTCATTATTTTTTCCTCCTTATTTTGTATACTATTATAACACAAATCGCTACAAAAATCAATAAATATAAAGGCTTTTAACATATTTTTTATTGACAAATTTTATATATTTTTGTTATAATAATATTAGAAATATAAGGAGGGAAAACTATAGCTATGTGGAATGATAACCATCTTAAACGAATGTTTTTAAGAATAAAAGAAGAGGCCATCAGAGGGGGAGTTCAAGAAGATCAGTTAAAATATCTTTATCTTGATGATTTAACCAAACAAACGAAGAGCCCAAGAACCTTAAAATTTATAAAGGAAGCTTATTATCGGGGATTCTTAAAAGGAATTAAATATGTTGATGAAATGAAGACGCCTGTTGGAATTGAACCTTTATTTTTCCCAGATTTTTCTCATTATGTATTAAAAGAATGTTCTTTTAAAGGTAATGCTGGAAGATTGGTATTTAAAAGTGAAGAAGCTTCTCATATAGAAGAAGTCTTTTTAAAATTTGAAAGCCTTGTAATTTCTCATGAGGAATTAAAAGATATAAATTACGAAAATTATGAAAACATCTTTTTCATTGTTAATCCTAAGCGTTCACCTTTCAAAACAATTTCCGAACAGGCAAAATCTGAAAACTCAGTTATTATTTATAACAATGAATCTTATAAAGAAGTAACAACTAAACTCAAACCTCTTATGCAGGAAATAGAGGCCTTTCCTGAAAATCAAAAAATCCTTGACTTTGAAATCTATGGAAATCAAGTAAAGCTATTTCTAGGTAATGAAAATACTAATGACTATTATGGTGATGACTGGGATGATTATCCTTATGAACATAATGCAGGAAAAGTTTACAGCCGTTTTGTTTCTTCAATCTATATTTTGAATGTACCTTTCAAATTTTCAGTTTTTGAACCGAGTGATTTTACAACTATTGATAGCTATTGTATGAATGATATGAAAGATGGTGTTGTTCCTGCAATAATTTTAAGTTCTAATTCAAAATATTATGATTCTTTTGAAATGGCATTAGGAGACAGAGATTCAATAAAAATTTATCTAAATGATAAAATTAATTTCAAACTAAAACAATAAGAAAAGAAGCAGATTTTATTCTGCTTCTTTTTTGCAGTACTGGGGTACTTGAATTTATTTTTAAATCAATTATACAATTGATTTTTTTAAGATAATAAGGTATAATTAATAAGTATAGAAGATACATAATTATAAGAAAGGAGATATCTTATGCAAAAAGAAAAGAAAACTTCTTATGGCAATGAGAGTATCTCTGCTTTAAAAGGAGCCGACAGAGTTCGTCTTCGTCCAGGAGTAATTTTTGGATCTGATGGTCTTGATGGTTGTGTTCATGCTCTTTTTGAGATTATTTCAAACTCAACAGATGAAGCAAAAGCAGGATATGGAAATCGAATTGAAATAAAGAAGTTTAAAGATAACTCATTACAGGTAAGAGACTTTGGTCGAGGAGTACCTCTGGATTACAACCAGGCAGAGGGACGATATAACTGGGATTTAATTTATTGCGAGCTATATGCTGGTGGTAAGTATGATCCTGAAGCAAACTATAAGTTTAGCCTAGGTCTTAATGGACTTGGAGCGTGTGCTACTCAATATGCATCAAAATTTTTTAAAGTGGAATCTGTAAGAGATGGTTATCGATATAATGTTGATTTTGAATCTGGTGAAAATGTTGGAGGTTTAAAGAAAGAGAAGCTTACTCCTAAAGAACTGGAAACAATTCATACTGGAACTACACAGCATTGGCTTCCAGATGATGATGTTTTTACAGATGTAAACATTCCCATTGATACGATAAAGGATATGTTGAAAAAACAAGCTATCGTCAACTCTGGAATTGTTTATTACTTTGAAGATGAAGCTTCTGGCGAAACTGTTGAATACTGTTATCCTGAAGGTATTTTAGGATATGTAAAAGAACTGGATAAGGATAAAGGCTTCACCTTGCCTTACTTCTTTGAAGCTGAAGGAAAAGGTAAAGACCGTGCTGATAAGGCAGAATATAAAGTAAAAGCAGCTATTGCTTTCTGCTTTAACAACTCAGTTAATGAACTTACATACTTCCACAATTCAAGTTGGCTGGAACATGGAGGTTCGCCTGATAAGGCTGTAAGATCCGCCTTTGTAAGCGTATTTGATCGAGAAATAAAGGCTCGAAACAAATATACAAAAAATGAAAGCAAGATAAACTTCAATGATATCCAGGACAGTTTGATTCTTATTACTAACTCTTTTTCAACTCAGACGAGTTATGAGAACCAGACAAAGAAAGCTATCAATAACAAGTTTATCCAGGACTTTATGACTAATATCATTAAGGAATATCTTTCTGTTTGGTTTATTGAGAACAAGGTCGATGGCGACAAAGCTATTGAGCAGGTATTAATCAATAAGCGAAGCAGAGAATCCTCTGAAGCTCAAAGAGTTTCTGTTAAAAAGAAACTGATGGGAACCATGGATGTCACAAATAAAGTCCAGAAATTCATTGATTGTAGAGAGAAAGATCCTAAGAAACGAGAACTATTTATAGTTGAGGGTGAGTAGAATTGCCCTAACATTCCTTTTCCCTTTTATCAAGGGGGTATATCGCAAGATATGCTAACGGGGGTAAAATCCCGTGAGAAGTTAATTGATATAAAAACCCGAAAGGAGTTTTGAAAAATGAAAGAAAAAGAAATCTGGAAACCTATTAAAGGTTATGAAGGATTTTATGAAATAAGCAGTTACGGGCGAGTAAGAAGCCTGGATAGAACTGTTTACTTTAAAAATAAGGGCAAAAGAGACTATAAGGGAAAAATCCTGAAACAAAAATATCATAATGGCTACGCAATGGTAAATTTGAATAAAAATAAAAAAATGGAAACCTTGTATATCCATCAACTTGTAGCCTCCCATTTTCTTGAAAAATCAGAGAATAAAGTTATTAACCACAAAGATGGTGTTAAAAGTAATAATTTTTATAGAAATCTTGAATATGTAACTTCAAGAGAAAATAATCTTCATGCAAGAAAAATGGGATTACATAAAGATAATGTTGAAGGAATTAAAGCATATACAGATTCTTTAAAAAAGAAAGTTGCAGCAATAAAAAACAACAAAATACTTATTGTTACAGATTGTTCCAGAGATATGGCTGAATATTTATTACAAAATGGATTAATTTCTGATGTAACAAAAGAAACAGCAGGCAGAGCTATCAGAAAAAGTGCAACAAAAGGAACCCCTTATAAAAACATTTATTTTTCTTATATCAATTAAAAACTTGTATCGACTAGAACCTTAATAGGTTCGTAGAGCTGCTATTGATAAGCAGTAGTATTTTAGGTAACGAAGTACTCGTAAGTCGAAATGGGAATGAACCAGGAATGGTTTAAGAGATAGTCAGCATGTGCGGATTCCGCTCTAGGTTCTGTTAAATTAGGACGAGATGCAAATTTCCAAGCAATTATGCCTTTAAGAGGTAAAATTTTAAACTGCCTTAAAGTTGATGTTAATTCAATTTTTAAGAGTGATATTATCACTGATTTGATTCGAGTTCTTGGTTGCGGTGTTGAAGTTAAGAGTAAGCATGCCGCAAAAGATTTGCTCGATTTCAATATTGATAATTTGAAATACAACAAAATCATATTTATGTCTGACCAGGACGTTGATGGTTTCCATATCAGATGTCTTGGTATCACGATGATTTATAGATTGTGTCCTAAACTCATTGAGGAAGGATATATCTATATTGGAGAAACTCCTTTGTATGAAATTACTTATAAAAACAAAGGGAAAGAAGAAACTTACTTTGCTTATACTGATGCTGAAAGAGACAAAATTAAGAAAGGTAAGGATGAAACAAAACTAAAAATTCAGCGCTCAAAAGGTCTAGGTGAGAATACTCCTGAAATGATGTGGAATACCAGTATGAACCCTGCTTCAAGACGTCTTATTCGTGTAACAATGGAAGATGCAGAAGTTATGGATCAATATTTTAACTTGTTTATGGGTTCTGAAATTGCACCTAGAAAGAAATATATTGAAGAAAATGGTCATTTGTATTTAGATGATCTTGACTTAGATTAAAGGAGGAAAAATAATGAGAAAAAAGAAAGACGTTGAAAAGCCTGAAATCGATTATTCTGCTATAAAGGAAGACATTAAAGAGGAAAAGTGTTCCGAAGTTTTAAAAGAAAACTTTATGCCATACTCTATGAGTGTTATTGTTTCCAGAGCTTTACCTGAAATTGACGGCTTAAAACCTGCTCATAGAAAAGTTCTTTATACCATGTACCTCATGGGCCTTCTTACAGGAGGTAGAAGCAAATCTGCTAATATTGCAGGACAGACACTGAAACTTAATCCTCACTCCGATAGAGCAGTTTATGAGACTATGGTTCGTTTGACTGATGATAATGAAACACTATTAACTCCACTGATTGACTCTAAGGGTAATATGGGTAAGCATTATTCTCGTGATATGGCCTTCAGTGCTGCTAGATACTGTGTCGCTCCTGACACTCTTATTGCAACAGATATCGGATTAATCAGAATGAAGGATATCGCACTGGGTACTCAAGGTAACTCTGAGGCTGATGTAGATATCACTGTTAAATCCATGAGAGGTAAGAATAATAAAGCTTCAAAACTTTTCAACTCAGGAAAGCAGAAGGTTTTCTCAGTTATTCTTAAGAACGGTATGCGAATTTGTGCAACTCCTAACCACCCTCTTCTGATAAAGAATGAAGAAGGAAAGACTGAATGGAAACTTGTTGAAGATATTCAAGTCGGAGATCAGTGTATTGTTGACTGCAATACTGATAATGCTCTTTTTGGAGAAAATAATGATCTGTTTGAAGCTTCTTATATTGGTAGCTTCATTGGCGCAGGTAAACGCTCTCAAAAGGACAATTGCCTGACTGTTAAGAGTAAAACTGGCAAGGATATCCTCCCGCTGTTCGTTTATTTTAATACAGAAAACAAGGAGCACCAGACACCTATTCAGGATTTAAAGGAAGATGGATATTGCATGGAGATGGATTTGACTGAGGAATTTGCAAAACAATTCTGCTTAGATTTGAATCTTCAGACCATTGCAAGTGAACAATTTATTCCTCATAAAGTTATGATTGCTACCGAGGAATATCAAAAAACTTTCCTTACTTATCTATTTGCTTCTGCTGGCACTTACAGAGACAATTGTCTTTACATTACTCCTCGTTGTGATAGCCGTAATCTGTGCAGACAGCTACAGGTGTTACTTGCAACAAACTTTGGTGTTTTAACTGAAATCGATAAGAAGCCTGATGCTTTTGGAAAGAAGAGAAACGCTCTTATTATCAGTGATAACTATAAGGCTAAATTCATGGATTTAATTGACACTATTCTTCCCAGACATGAATATTTAAAGACTTATTTTAAGGATAAAAAGTCTTTACAGAAAAAATACATGACTATTCCTGTTGCTATGAAGACAAAGTGCAAGAAGCAGACTGTTTACTCTGTAAAAGTTGAAAGCAGCTGTCATAGCTTCTCTGCTAATGGTTTTATTAATCACAACACCGAAGCAAAGCTCTCAAAGGTTTCTGAGGAATTTTTTAAGGGAATTAACAAGGATTCTGTTGATTTTGTAGAGAACTACGATTCAACAATGAAGGAGCCTAAGCTCCTTCCTGTTTCCTTCCCTAACATCCTTGCAAACCCTACCCAGGGAATTGCTGTTGGTATGGCTTCTAATATTTGTTCTTTTAATTTAAAGGAACTGTGTGAGGCAACTATTCTCCATATTAAAAAGCCTAAGGCTGATATTATGGATGTTATGCCTGCACCTGATTTTACTACTGGCGGATATATTCTTTATAACAAAGATGATATGCGTCAAATTTACGAAACAGGAAAAGGTTCTATCCGATTAAAAGCAAAATACAAAGTCAATAAGAAAATGAATATTATTGAAATTCTTGAAATTCCTTATACAACTACTATTGAAGCCATAATGGAAGGTGTTGTAGACTTGATTAAAAAGGGAAAAATCAAAGAAATCAATGATATTCGAGATGAAATCGATAAGGACGGTTTTAAAATCGCTATCGATTATAAACGTTCAGTAGATCCTGATTTGCTGATGAAGAAGTTATTTAAGCTTACAAAGCTGCAGGATAGTTTTGGCTGTAACTTCAATGTTCTTATTGACGGAAAGCCCCAGGTCTTGGGAGTTTACAGTATTCTGGATGAATGGATTAAGTGGAGACAAAACTGTATTCAGCGCCAAAGTGCATTTGATTTAAACAAGAAAAAGAAAGACCTTAATATTTTAAAAGGCCTGGAAAAAATCTTTTTAAATCTGAATAAGGTTATTAAGATTATCAGAGAAACAGAAGATGATGCATCTATTGTTCCTAATCTTATGGCTGCATTTAAGCTGGATGAACAGCAGGCTACTTATATCGCAGACTTGAAACTGCGAAATCTTAACAAGGAATATATCGCAAACAGAACAAAAGATATTCCTGTTGTTGAGAAGGAAATCGCCCAGTTGGAAAAGGTTCTCACCGATGTTAAGGAAGTTAATAAAATTATTATTAAAGACCTTACAGATGTTGCTAAAAAGTACGGAGCTCCCCGTAAAAGTGAAATCATTGACGCTGATGCTGAGGAAGAATATACCGAACAGGATATTATTGAAGATTACGACCTGATGCTTTACAGAACTCGTGATGGATATATTAAAAAGCTTCCTCTGACTTCTTTGAGAACAAATCCTGAACTCAAAATTAAGGAAGGCGACGAAATTATTCAGGAATGGAAGACTTCAAACAAAACAGAAATCTTGTTCTTCACAAATAAATGCAATGTATATAAGACACTGTGTTATAATATAAAAGATTGCAAGCCTTCTGACTTTGGAGAGTATTCCAATAATATGCTTGAAATGGACAGGGATGAAGAGGTCATCTATATGTGTCCTATCAATGTTGGTAAAACAGTGCTTATCGGTTTCAAGAACGGTAAAGTTGCAAAATTCCCAATTAGCAACTATGAAACTAAAAACAATAGAAAGAAATTAATTAATGCTTTCTATGGTGGTTCTGAAATCCTTAACATTTTTGTTTATGATGAAGATTTTATCGTTGGAATTAAATCTTCTAAGAATAAACTTCTTCTGTTTAATACCAAGATGATTCCCGAGAAAGCAATTAAGACTACTCAGGGTGTCCAGGCTATTAAACTGGCAAATGATGCTGAGGCTACTGAATTTAAGAAAATGGAAGACTACGGATTATCCTCTACTACAGGTCATGGATGCAAATCTTTGCCTGCTGTAGGTGGTAATTTCAATAATTAAGGAGGAAATTATGGAATTCACAACACTGGATATGGAATTTGCAGATGTAATATTACCAAGCATTTGCAGTATTTCAATTATTGATTGGGATGACAATGGAATAAAGAATACTTACAGCACTTTCATTAATCCTGACTGTGATATTGAAGATTTTTTGTATCAAAGACATAAAATTACCCTTGATATGGTGAAAGAGGCTCCTACTATTCAAGAGGCATGGATAGATATCTATAACAGACTCGAAAATAAGATTGTATTTTCTCACTATGCTAACAGGAATTTTAAAGCACTGTCAGATTTAGCCACTATTAAATATCTTAAAATGCCTCAATGTATTTTTGCTTGTACAGCATCCATTTCCAGAAAGTTGTGGCCTTATTTTGCAAGTGATAAATTACCTGTAATTGCTGAACGCCTAGGAGTTAATTACAGCCATTTTAATTCTCTTGAAGATGCAAAATCAGTAGGATTTATAGTTCAGAGAGCTCTGGAAGATACCCATTCCTACTCTCTTGAAGACCTTTATTCAAAGATTGGTTTTTCTGGGGGATACATAGAAAATGGGGAAAAGAAAATTTATCGAGCAATAAAAAGTCCATTAGGATATATTGCTAAAAAACAAGAAGATGGGGAACTTATTAATGACCCATTAGAAATAATTTAAGAAAGGAAAAAATAATGCATATAATTTTATCAGTTTTAGTACTTTTGTTAATGATTCTGGTTCATGAATGGGGTCATTTCATCGCAGGTCGTATCTGCCATGTTCCTATTAATGAATTTTCAATCGGTTTTGGCCCTAAAATCTACGCAAAGAAAGGCAAAAGGGAAACGACTTTCTCTATTAGAGCTTTTCCCCTCGGAGGCTACTGTGCTTTTGATACAGATGATCCTACGGGAGCAATGGATACAAGCCTGAATAATCAGCCTCTTTTAAACAGATTGTTTATTTTCTTTGCAGGACCTTTAATGAACCTGATATCTTGCGCTTTGATTCTGTTTATAATTTGTTTCTTTGTCGGTAATCCTACTCCAGTAACAATTGTTGATTCTACTCAGTCTGGATATCAGGCTGCGGAGGTCCTAGAGCCTGGTGACGAGATTTTAAAAGCCAATGGAGTGGAATTACACCGTAATCCTCAAATCCTCGCTAAAGCCATCCAGGACAGCGAAGGAAAGCCTATGACATTTGAAATCAAGAGAGGCTCAGAGATCATTGAAGTTGAAGTAACTCCTAAGTACCTGGAAAATAGAAATGCCTATGCAATAGGTATTGTTCAGGCTCAGGAAAATATTACTGTCGGTTTTGTTGATTCAATTAAGCTGACAGGGATAACTATGGGAAGATATGCAACAGCTATCTTTGATACTCTTGGAGGCCTTTTCACTGGTAAGTATTCAATAAATGATATGTCTTCTATTGTAGGTATCGTTTCTGTTATGAGTGAGTACGCTTCTCCTTCGAATTTCGATATGTTCCTTAGTCTTTGTGCTTATATTTCTTTTAACCTTGGATTGATGAACCTTCTGCCCATTCCTGGGCTTGATGGTTCTAAGATTCTGTTTGGTTTAATTGAAGGAGTTACCAGAAGAAGGGTTCCTGAAAAGGTTGAAACAATTCTTACTCTTGTAAGCCTTGTGCTTTTGCTTATCTTATCTGGATACTTAATGCTTCATGATGTTTTTGTCTTAATCAGTTAAAAAATAAACCCGATCAATAATTGATCGGGTTTTTCCTATTCTTATTTAATGTAAGGATAATAAACGCTTTCTGTCAGAATAATTGTTTTATTTAAATCTGAAATATTAACAACATCTAAATCTTTTACTTCTTTACCATTATTTAAGCCTACAATGTTTATTAGTAAACAATCTTGACTATAAACATAATCTTTCTTTAGGCCTTTAAAAGCTGCAACCAATGTTTCAGAACTAATTTTCTTATTTTTACCATTTTCAATTTTATTACAATCAAAAGTTGATAAAACTTTAAAATTTTCTGCATCAACCTGAAAAGCCAAAATATATTTAGTATCAGATTGTTTTTTAATATCATAGCAAAAATCAATACCAGGAATAGCAGGCTCTTTACTATTAAGAACAGCTTGCTCATCATCCTGATTAACAGCAAGATCTTTTATAAGAATAGGAAATCCTGTTTTCTTAATAAGTACGTTTGCCTGACGGTCAACGGTAAACAAACTAACTGTTTGATATAATAAATCTGAGATAACCAAACAGATAAATAAAACCAAAAACATAGGGTTCTTTATCTTGCAAATATAAAAAATTATAAATATTGTTAACATTAATCCTAAACGAATTAAAAAAGGATAATTATCCCATAATTCACAAAAGCTAAAAAAGTTTAAATCATCTTGATTTTTTTTACTTTCCATCGAAGAGCCTCCTTATCCAAATGTCTTTTTAAAATATTATACCAGAAAGAACCCAAAATATAAAGATATTATTTTTTGTTGAAGAAAATGGTTGAATAGAGTATAATAAATAACAGAATATAAAGGAAGGAGGACGGCTTCTAAAATTAAAGAGCCTGAAAAATATGAATAAAAAATCCCAAAAAGAAAAAACAAATAAGAAGAAAATAAGCGATAAGACAATTATGCTAATAGCGGCAGCTATTTCTCTTGTTTTTCTTGTTATTATTGTTTCTTTAATTTTTAAAGATTCGTTATTTAAACCTAGACCTGAAAAAGTTAATTGGGGAGAAGTTTCAGAAGAAGGATCTATTTCAGGAGATTTTGACGATGTAGAAAAAGAAGATAAGTACTATGTAGATGAAAAAGGTTTAGAGTACCAAAAATACAATTTTTATAATTTAGGATATTCAATGTTTATTCCTTCTGAATGGGACGTGGAAATGATTAATCCTGATACATTCTACATTCGTTCTAATAACGAAACTTATAAAACTATGGAAATTGGAATCTTTTTAAGAGAAATGCAAATGGTAACTCCTGATAATTTACAGCCTAATATGCTAAATTTCATGAGATATTCTTTTGAATATCATTATAGAAACTATGTTTTCCAGGATTCAAATTTCTCTTATGGTGTAGATACTGCTGATTATCTGTATGATGAAAACAAAACAGTTTATGTTGAAACTTCTAATCCTTTAAGCTATGCTGAATTTGATGAACCTGAAGGCCCTGGCTCATGGGAAAAGAAAAATAAATTTATTGGAATCCATGAAAGAGGTACTTTTTCTAATATGACTACTTCTATGGGTGATACTTACGTTGAGCCTACTTTTGATTTATTCTATACATTTAACAAGAATAACAAAGAACTTTTAGTATCTATGACAAGAACAGAAAACTATTCTTCTCTTGCAAGTTATACTTTTAATGAAATTATTAAAAGTATTGAACCTTTAGAGCCTACAGATGAAGTTTTTCTTCCAGTCTTTAATAAGTATTACAAAGTTGGAAGCATGAATTTTAAATATCCTGATCATTTTAAGAATGTTTTCAGCAATAAGGAAGGATTTATGGCATTTGCAAATGACCCTAATTATAATGATTGTGGAATCACACTTTCTGTAAATATGCTTCCTTTCTCGAAGGATTCAGAACTAAGTATTGATATGGCTAATAATCCTACATATAAATACATTTTAATGAATAATTATACAAAAACAGATTCTTCTAGTATGCCAACTATGTCAGATTTAAACAATATTATTTTAGGTTTTGATATTGGTGAAGAATCGATATTGCAGGATAAAACAGTTACAAAATTTAATACTATTTTAAGAATGAAAGATACATCTTCTCTTGACTATGTTAAAATAAACAGAGCATTTCCTATTAAAGCTTTTACCTATTTAATTCAAGATAAAGATTCTAGTACTGTATATATTTTGAATATTACTTATGGTGAATCAAATAAAGAAATCGCTGAAAAGTATGCTCGAGCATTTTTGAAAACTGTTCACTTTTAATAAAAAACCCAGGAAATCCCTCCTGGGTTTTCTTGCTTTTATTTGTGATTTATTATTGACATTCTAAACTATTTTTGGTATAATTATATTATAAAAGAAAACTATCAATAGGTTTTAAAATAAGAAAGGAGGACATTGTTGCTCAACAAAGAGCAGCAATAACTAATAACAATGGCTAGAAAAGAACAGAATCCACAGCAAATTATTAGAAAAGATGGAAACAATTGCTTTGTAGAAGTTTTGAACAGCTCTTTTGAGATCGACCGAGTCCTTTTCAGATTTATCAACTATGACAAGACGAGGGAATCTGGAAGTAAAATTACTGCCTCTATCGATATTTATCTGACTTTTGAACAGTTTTTCCGTATTGCCTATGACATTCTTGATTCCAGAACTCTTATCAATGCCCTGGCTAATGATAAGAAAAAGGCAGCCGAAGAAGAAGCAAGAACTGGTAATAGGGTCTATACAAAGCCTCGTATTCTTCATATGGGTGGAACTTCTGCAGACTCTTTGAAGATGAAAGGAAAGTCTCGCCCTGATAATATGAGTATTTCTCGTGTACTAAAAATCATGGCAGGTAATAAACTTCCTATCATGCTTATGGCAGAGCAGGGCCCTGGACAGACTGATTCTAAGGGCTTGATTGTTCCTCGTTATGGAAATAAGCCTGAACAGAAGGTCATTATTCCCCTGTCTGCTGATGATACGAAGGAATTACTTCTTATGACTCGTGAAGTTATTCGTTCCTATCTGAATTATAGAGCAATGACTCTCTTTGCTACAAACAGAATGAACAATGAAAATTCTGACAATAACCAGAACCCCCAGAATAACTATTCTAGTAACTATAATAAAAACTCTGGAAACTATAATACAGGGTACAAGAAGAATAGTTATACTCCTGAGCCTCCTGCTGATATGACCCCTCCTGACGACTTGTTCGATCCTGATGATTTCCCTCAGATGGTGCCTTCTACTCCTGCATCCCCCGCACCTAAGACTACTTCACCATCTCCCTCACCTACTCAGCACAACGCACCTCAGATACCTCCCCCTGCACTTGCAGACGAACCGCCTGAAATGCCTTCTGGTGATTTCGATTTTTCTGACGATTTGTTCGGCGGAACTGATTTCTTTAATCAGTAATATTACAAGAGACAGTAGTGAAAAGCTGCTGTCTCTTTTTTTATCAAAAAAATAAATTAAATTATGAACAAAAAACAAAAAGAGTAAGAAGAATCCCTTCTATGAAGAAGTGAAATAAATTGTGTCATACTCTATAATATAAAACATTTGTTTTATATTGTAGATACTCCTACTTCAAATCTGTGTAAACAGATTAAGTAGAAGTAATTCATAAATAATTATCAGCTGATTATTGTTTATTATTTCTATAATATGCTATAATTCTAATAGTATATACTTATTAATATATAAATAGAAAAAAGAAAGGAGATTTGAAATGGCAAAGTATTGTATGTTCTGTGGAAGTGAATTGCCTGATGTTGCTCAATTTTGCCCTTCTTGCGGAAAAAAACAACCTGAAGTTCAAGAATTACAGCAAAAAACTAAGCCACAGATACAAACAGAGGATGAAGATTCAGCAGAACTAGACCTTCTTTCTCAATTCGGATTTATACAGCAGCCTAAAAAGAAGGAACCTCCATTCAAACCTACTGCTGTTAAAAATATTCCCAAACCAGAACCTGTAATAGAACAAGTTAAAAAAGAAGAAATCCCTTCTTTCGAATATAAAAAAGACTCTGCTCCTGAAAAAAAGTCAGAGCCTGTTATTGAACATAAAAAAGAGGAACTTCATCCTAAACCTGTACATGTTAAAGAATCTGTAAACGTCAAAGAAATGGCAAAGAAAGAGTCTGTTGTAACTGTACATGAAGAAGAAAAAGTTGAAACCTCTATTGTTCCTGAAAAAACAGAAAAATCTACCAGCCGCCATCATTCAAGACGAAATAGAACTCAGGAGACAGCATTGCCTTTCCAGCCTACTGAAAAGAAGGAAGAAATTAATGTAAATGCAATGCCTACTCAAAATACTTCTGAAGCGAAATATGAGCTTCCTGATGATTTTAAAGTTACAGATGAAGAAGAGACCTCTCTTGATGATTTGATTGAAATGATTGATCCTGAGGAAGAAAAAAGACTGAGAGAAGAGCAGGAAAAGAAAGAAGCAGAAGCTATTGCTGCAAAAAGAAAAACTGTTGTCCCTAAAAGAAAGAATTTCTCTGAAAGTGATGATGAAGAAGAGCAATTTGATACCGTTCTTTCTGATAAATCCACTTCAAACTTTGAATTCTCGGAAGGCTATGCTGATGAAATTCAGGATACTAAAAGAAGAAAAGAAGCAAAAGTTGAAGATGATGATGACTATATAAGACCTGAAAGAAGACGCCATGTTGAAGGTCGTAAAAATATTCAGTCTAAAAAGAGAAAGAAGAGTTCTCGTAATGATGATATTAATAAAAAGATTTATAATATTGAACAAGATTTAAGTCAGTTAGATCCTGAAGAAAGAGAATATGATGGATATTATGAAAATGTCCTTCCTATTGATAACGGGCAGATTCAGAAAACAAAAATTAATCCCAAGATAGTCCTGGCAGTTTTTGCAGGCATTGGGTTAATAGCTTTTGCGATATACATGATTGCTCATATCCTTGGAATTGTATAATATAAAAAGCTGCATTCATTTGATGCAGCTTTTTTATTGACAAAAAATAGGTAATGCGATATAATTATTTTATTAATAAATTAAGGAGTGGAAAAAATGAACGGAAAAGATTTCTTATTGAGTTTGAATCAAAAAGAGTTGTTTGATTCTTTTTACGAGAATTACTACAAAGATGATATTTATTTTATCAAGAAGAGTAAAGAACTGAAAATTGCCCCTCACGATCTCTGCTTTCGAGTTTTTTCTGATTTAATGAAGAGTATTAAAGAAGTAGAACCTACTGCTAGTACAGAATTTAAGATTCTACTTCTTGATTACTTAGACTTTGACATGGAAACATATGAACTTATTTCTATCTATGATGCTTGTCTTATCAAGATGAACAGCATTAAGGATAACCTTGAAATGAAATCTTTTGATCCTGCTGGCAGTTACCAAGATTTTAAGAAAAAACCCCTTGAAATTCCTTATGAAACTTATTCTATGATGTTTATTCCCAGAAATGAACTTTTAGGATATGAAATGTTTTATATCCCCGAAGAAAATGTTCATGATTTAGCAGCTGAATATCTTCATGAATTGTCTTGGTTTGGTTATGATAACGAATCTTATGAGCAAAATTCTAAGGAAGAAAAAGAAAAATTAGAAGAAGCAGCAGAGGAAGCTAAAAATCCTGAAAATCTACGAACTCTGAATTCTGTAGATCTTTATAAAGAACTTGGGGTAGAGCCTCCTTCAGAAGAAGAAAAAGCAAATATCCGAAAAGCTACCGAGAAAATCATTATTTTAAATTACAATAAAAAAGTAGAGTTTTTTAATAAATATATCAGGAAAGGTGGAAAATCATGATTATTCATGCAAGTTTACAAACTGATATAGCTAACTTCTATTCTGATTGGATTTTAAATCGACTGAAAGAAGGATATTTAGATATCCCCGAAGTAAAGAATATTCAGAGATATGATTTCAAAGAAAACGAACTTGAAAAAATTTATTTTTGGACAAAAAATCCTGAAAAACTTATTCAAAAACATATCCAACTAAAAAAATGCGGTTATGATTTTGAGCTTATTACACAAATGACATTTTATGATAAATGTTATGAACCTAATATTAAATCAAAAGATAAGGCTATTGAAAATATCAGAAAAGCAAGCAGGCTTTTTGGTAAAAACAAAGTGTCTCTTTGTTATGGCCCTATCTTTAAAACTTATAATTGCCCACTGTCTTGGCATTTGTGTCAGATTAAATTCTTACTGGAAGAATTAGAAGGATATATTGACAAACTTTATATCTTTTATGAGGTTTCTGAAAACTGTAAGAATGCAATAAATTATAATATCCAGACATTATCAGAATTAGAGCAAATTGAATTCGAAAAAAATGTAGAAGCTTTAACTTTTGATTTTGATGTTGATTTATTAAAAAAACCTAGTCCTCAAAATCTTCCTCCTGATACTATTGATATTGGAGAGAAAAATACATGTCCTTCAAGTTGTATGTATTGTATTGGTTCTTCTAATAAAAAGTCTGCAAAATTGAAGTACTCTAAACATTTTCCTTCAAGTAGTTTACTTATTGGAAATATTCCGTATGATGCAAAAATTAAAATGATAGAGTTGCCAAAAAGAAAGAAGAAAGAACCAGAGATGAAAATGGTGAATCTTTTAGAATCTTTTTTGTAATAAAATGATGTTTTTATTTAAATTTTTTGGTATAATATTTTTTGTAATCTATAGAAAGGAGAAAAAACTAATAAACAACTAATAAACATGTTAAGAAAGGAGTAGCGCTTTATATAAGCGCTGAGTGAATATGATTAAAACATATATTTTAGATACTAATATTTTGCTGCACAATCCGCAAGCTTTATTTGCTTTCCAGGATAATAATATTGTTCTGGCAGATATTACAATTGATGAACTTGATAATCACAAACGAGACAAAGGTGAAGTTGGAGCCAATGCAAGAGAAGCAGCAAGACTTCTTGACAAAATGATGGAGAATACAAAGAATGGCAATCTGATTGATGGTTATAAAATGGATAATGGAGGAGTACTTCGTATTGAAATGAATAACGTAGATACAGAGATGCCTAAGAGCTGGAAGGATACCCCCGATCTTAGAATTTTAAGAGTTTGCAAGGGCATTCAGAATAAAGCTAAAAATAAAAATGCAGTTATTCTTGTAAGCAATGATTCTTATATTCGAATCAAAGCTTCCATTTTAGGGATTAAGGCTGAGGAATTTTTAAAAGAAAGAGCACCTTCACCCGAGGATTTGTACCAGGGTAGAAGAGTGGGGTATGCAAATGATGAAGATATTGATTATTTGTATATAAACGGATTCCTTGATGAAAATAAAGTTGTTTATTTGAATAGTGAAGGAGAAGAAATTAAACTTCTTCCTATGCAATTAAATGAATATATCTTAATTAAAGGATTACAGAATACTAAAAAATCCGCAATAGGATATTTTGATGGCAAATCAATTCATCTGTTAAAAAATGAATTAGAGCATCATCCTTTCGATATTATTCCTAAGAATTTAGGACAAAAAATGATTATTGAGGCCCTTGAAAGATCTCCTTCTGAGTCGCCTCTAGTTATTGTAAAAGGTCCTGCAGGAACAGGTAAAACTCTTTTAGCCCTAGCTGTTGGTCTAGAACATGTTATTGAAAAAAGAAACTATCGCAAAATTCTTTATCTGAGAGGTAATACTAAGTTAGACGAAGACATTGGTTTCCTTCCTGGTACAGAGGAAGAAAAACTGGATTGGGCCCTGAGGCCTGTTAGAGATAATCTTGAAGTTATCTTTGGTGGTATTGATAAGTCTGAAAAATCCTGCAAAGGAAAGAGGGAGGAAGACTTGAAATTTAGTATGTCTGATGAAGATGTTCTGAAAGATAAGTGTGATGAAATTTTTCAAAGAGGATTTGTCTCCATTGAAGCTGTTGCTCATATGAGAGGCCGTTCTATCGCTAATACTTTTGTGATTATTGATGAGGCTCAAAATCTTACTCCTAAGCAGGTTAGAACTCTTTTAAGCCGTGCTTCAAAGGATACCAAGATTGTTCTGATGGGAGACCCTTATCAGATTGATAACCCTTATCTGGATTTTAGAACCAATGGACTGTGTTATGCAGCTGACCGAATGGCAGGATCTCCCCATACTGTTCAAATTTCTATGCTTGAAGAAGAATGTGAACGTTCTGAATTAAGTCTTGAAATATCTAAAAGAATGGGAGATTAATATAATTAAGGAAACAGGTAGATTAATTTCTACCTGTTTTTTCTTGATTTTATAGCACATGTGTGCTATAATAGATAATAAGAAAGGAGATATAAAGATGACTTATACCGATGAAGATATTTTCAAATCTCTCTATATTTTGAATAAATCAGCAAAGAAATCCAGAGATACACAGAAAAAAGCAGGAAAAGAAAACAATCAAAGAGTTGCAAAAGCAGCAAAAACCAGAAAAGATTTTATTTACAATTTGAAGCATTTGGCTATGGAAAAACTTATCAGTGAAAAGAAGTTAGAGTTTGTTGGAATTCATAAACAAGAAGTAAACTCTTCTTCTTTCTATCTTGCATTCTATAAATCATCTTTGGGATTTAGCTATCATCGGCCAGCAACTAAAGCTGAAATTAAAGATTACAAAGAAAAAGAATGTATAAGAATGACTGTTGTTCCTGCGTTCCAGAGGCATTCTTTTGATTTTGGATACAAGAAAGCAGTTGAGATTCTTCTTGACTATCTGAATGTTACACAAAAAGATATTAAAGAAAAAAATAAAAAACAATTTTCAGAACAAACCCCTTGACATTTTCTCTTATTAGCATTATAATAATATCATAAAGATAAAAACAGAAAGGGGAATAAAAATGTTTAAAGAATTCAATAGTGAATATCGAAAAGAATTCGGCATGGAAGTTCTCCAAGAATGGAAATTTGAATTAGGTAACTGTTATGTGGGAAAGAATCATATTGTTGTGACTGTAAATCCTCTGCATGCCTATAAAGTTTATGATATGATCCTTTTTCTTAAAAGAATTCAGTACGAAGACGACAAAATGGAATGTATGTTTTCTTCTACTATTCCTAAAATCATGAAAAATTTTATGTTGGATTATGGCTTCCGCTGCTATGTTATCTACAAGCCCGAAGGATGCTATCCTTTAAAGGCAGTTCTTGATTACTTTGATCAAGAAATTGATGGAAAACATGTAGCATGGATTATCACCAGACTTTTAAACTACGCATACTTTATGAACTATCAAGGTCTTGTTACTAATTCAATTTCTATTAATAACTGTTATATTTGCCCAAAGAATCATACCGTTCAGGTTTATTGTCCCTGGCATCTGGTGCCTAATGACACAACTGTTCGTTCTACTTCAAAAGATATTTACAATATCATGGATGAAGAAGCGAAGACAGGAAAACCTAAAATCAAAACAGATATTGATTCTATCAAATTACTGGGAAGAATTATCTGTGGCTATGAAAATACAGGTATAACTTCCTTGCCAGAGCCCATGTTTAAGTTTTTAACTTCTGAAACAGAAAATAATCCTGATTTAGAAGAAATCCTTAAGATCTGGGATAAAGCAAAACGAGATTCTTATGGTGAACCTAAGTTTACAGAAATGGATGTAAATCCTAATGAAATATATAAATTGAAAGGAGATTATTAATATGGGTGGAGGAAGATGGACAACCTCAGATTGGTCTAAGTATAAGAGTTCGAGGAGTATTACTGAAGATTCGAGTGTTCGGGATATTTACAAGTCTCGTTCTCTTAATCCCTCTCTTAATCCCTATGGCGTAAAGGTAAGAGAGTCTAGAGATTCAGCAGAACATCCCAATTCAACGCCTATCATTCTTGCTTTTGATGTTACTGGCTCTATGGGGTATCTGGCAGAGGAAATTGCAAAGAATTCTATCAACAGCCTAATTCTGGATCTATACAAGGAAAACAATGTAAAAGATCCCCAAGTTATGATTATGGCAATTGGTGACGCTTATTCTGACCGAGCACCACTGCAGGTTTCTCAGTTTGAATCAGATATTCGAATTGCTGAACAATTGTCGGATGTTTACTTTGAAGGCTGTGGTGGCGGCAATGGCGGTGAATCTTATTCTGCCGCATGGTACTTTGCATCAAGGCATACAGATATCGATTCATACAATCTCCATAATCGTAAAGGATTCCTTTTCACTATTGGTGATGAACCTGTTCATAAGTACCTTACAAAAGAACAGATTTTTACAATCTTTGGTGATAAGGTTCCCGAAGATCTCTCTGTTGAAGAGCTGAGAGATGAAGTCAGTAAGAAGTATCATATTTTCCATATCTGCGTAGGCCATGCAGAATTATATGATTCTCTTCCTAAGTGGAGCAGAATTATGGGAGAACGCACTATGTACCTGAAAGATCATACGAAGCTGGCTTCTAAGATTAAGGAGTTGATTATGCTTCAGTCCAGTCAGGATGAATTTATGGTGAAGGAATTCCACGATAAGGATAACCTTGAAAAGGCAGACGGAGCAGATCTTGTAACGTTTTAATTAAGAAAAGCCTTCTCATAACAGGGAAGGCTTTTTTATAAGAGGAGGATTTAAGTTTTATGAAGAATATTGATATCGTTATTGGTGCGAACTATGGTGATGAAGGTAAAGGTTTAGCAACAAATTATTTCTGCAATAAGAATGAAAAGACTATTGTTATTCTTCATAATGGAGGATTTCAGAGAGGCCATACAGTTGTTCACGACAACAACCGCCATGTCTTTCATGCATTAGGTTCAGGAACCTTTAAAAATGCTGACACTTATTATGCAGATACTTTCATATTGAATCCCGTGTTTTTTAGGGAGGAATATGAAAAGTTGCAAGATGTTTGTGATTTTAAGATTTATGCAAATCCTGAATGCAGACTTACAACTCCTTATGACATGATGATTAATACTATTGTTGAATCTTTTAGAGGAGACAAGAGACACGGAAGCTGCGGCTTCGGTATTTTTGAAACTGCTGAAAGAAATCAGACTATTAGTATTACTCTGAATGATGTCAAATATAATTTCAAGTATCTGATTTCCTGTCTTTATAAAATTCGAGAAGAGTATATTTTTGACAGACTGGAATCTTATGGTGTTCATAATCTTCCTGTTTCTCAAATTAAAATGATTCTTGATAATGGAATTATTGATAAATATCTGGAAGATCTTGAATTTATGCTAAAACATATCAATATCCAGGAAACACAATTTGTTTGTAATTATGAACATATTGTTTTTGAGGGAAGCCAGGGGCTCCTTCTGGATCAGGATGCTCTTACGAATCCAAATCATTTGACTCCCAGCAATACGGACTTAACAAACCCTTCACGGATTATTAAGAACCTTACACTTCTTGGTTTTCTTGATGCCCCCAAGGTGTCTGTTCATTATGTTACCAGAACTTACCTTACCCGCCATGGAGCAGGTGAGTTTCCTTCTGAGTGCGATGTTTCTGAAATTAATAAAGAGGTGTTCGATAAAACCAATATATTTAATCCACATCAAGGATTTATTCGCTATGGAAGAATTAATGTTGAAGAACTTGTTAAAAGAGTGCTTCTTGATTCAAAGAAAATTCCTGATGCCAAATTTGATGTATTTGTAACCCATCTAAATGAAACAAATAATTGTTTTATTACAGAAAATGGTAATGTTAAGGTAACAGATATTCCTTATGTCAAATATGTATCAAAAAAAGAGTTAGAGGTTGAGAGCCTCTAACTCTTATTTTTTTTGCAAAAAAGAAAAGCCCTTAGAAAGGGCTGGAAGATTAATATCCTTCATCTCTAAGAGCTTTCTTTAAACCCGCACGAGAATTGAGCTTGTCTTTTTTGGTTTTCATAACCTTAGGAGCAGGCATAAGCTCACCACGTTCAGACTTGCGAACAGCCTCACGTTTTTCACGATTGGCCTTTCCAGGATTTTTAGCCTCCTGGACCTTGATTTTCTTGATGTACTGCTTACAACTTTTCATCATACATTTCTCCTTCTCTAAAAATAGAACAAAAATACTTATAATTCTATTATACTATATTCTTATTCCAAACACAATTAATTATTTTCTATTGAGTTCAATCTCTCCATATGCTATAATAAAATAAACATTAAAAAGAAAGGATTTATAAAATTATGACTAAACAAGAGCTTATTAGTGCCATAATAAACTTATTAGTTATTGCTCTTTTGTGGAAATTAATAGAAATTGTTTATAGTAAATTCTTCAAAGAAAAGAAACAAATTCACTTGAAATTCTTCAAGAATTTTATTCAAGCAGCAATAATTATTATTGGTTTATATAATTTAGGAATGAAATTCGAAGATTTTAAAGCCTTTTCAGAATCTTTACTTTCAAGCTCTAGTTTGCTTGTAGTTGTTTTAGGATTTGCTTTTCAAACATCGCTTGAAGATTTTATTGCAGGTATTCTTATTTCTATTTTTAAACCGTTTAATATTGAAGACAGAATAACATTACAAGGATTAAAGATTTCTGGATATATTGAGAATATCACAATAAGACATACAATAATCAGAACCTTTACAAATAATCGACTGATTATTCCTAACTCTATAATGAATAAAGAAATTATTGAAAATTCTCACATTGTAGATCCTCGAACAATTAATTTTATAGATGTTGTTGTTACTTATGATTCTGATATTGATTTAGCAAAAGAAATTATGGCAAAAGTTATTTGCAGTCATCCTAATGTTATTGACAGCAGAACAGAAGAACAAAAGAAAAATAAAGAACCCCAATTAAAAGTTTTTGTTAGAGAATTAGCTGAGAGTGGTGTTTGTTTACGAGCAAATGTAGAAACTCAAAATATTGATAATAATTTTATAACATGCAGTGAAATTAGAGAGCAGTTATTAAAAGAATTTAAAGCAAAAAATATTGAATTTGCTTATCCTACAAGAAAAATAATTGCTGATATAAATATTCTTGAAAATGAATAAATTAAGGAGGATTGTAAATATGATTACAATATATGCTGAAAAGTTTGATGTTGGTGTAAAGATAGCAGCGGCATTATCAGGATTTGATTTTGATGGAAAAAGAGTAACTATGGCTAATGTTGAAGCTTTAAAGCCAAGATTGAATAAAGAAGTAAAAAGAAAAGGTGCAATCTTTATCAAGTATAAAGGTGAAGACTATGCAGTTACCTGGGGACAAGGACATATGTGTACCTTAAAGCAGGCAAAAGATTACAATGAAGAATATGCAAATTGGAGCAAAATTCCCTTACCTTATTTCCCTTCTGAATACGAAATTAAGGTTAAAGACGGTATTGATTATACGACAAGAAAGCCAACAGGTAAGCCTGATGTCTGGACAGTTGCACAGTTGAAAGTAATAAAAAAACTTTTTGATTCTTCTGAATATATTATTAACGCAACTGACGATGACCGTGAAGGTGAACTGATTTTTGCTTATGTATATGAATATTTAGGATGTACAACTCCGTATAAGAGAGTTAAACTTGATTCTCAGACAGAATCTGGATTTAAGAAAGCTTTTGAGCATCTTATTGATGCGGACAAGGTTAAACCAGTAGAAGATGCAGGAAGATGCAGAAGTATTGGTGACTGGATTACAGGTGCAAATATTTCTTCAAAAATGACTTTGAAGTACAATAAGTATCTCCCTGACCTTTCTATGATTACTATTGGGCGAATTCAGACAGTTGTTCTTGATTTTATCGTTGAAAGAGAGAAAGCTATTAATGAATTCAAGTCTCATCCTTTTTGGAATATTACTGCTGAATTCAAGACAGCTTCTGGCGATACTTATAAAGCAAAGCATGAAAAATCTCAAATTGAAAATAAGGTAGAAGCCGATACTATTATAAAAAAGATTTCTGGTAAACAGGGAACTATTGTTAATAGAGAGGTTTCTCCTATTAAAAAAGAAGTGCCTCTTCTATACAATCTGCCTAATTTGTCCAGAGAAGCAAATAAAAGATTTGGATTTACAGCAGCTCAGACTCTTTCTATTGCGCAGTCTTTATATGAAGCAGGATATATTTCTTATCCTCGTACAGAATCTGAATGTCTGACTGATGATATGATGCCAGAGGTAGACGAAATTCTTGAAATGTTGAAAAGCGTAGACCCTGAATATGCAAAACTAATTGATTCAGTTTCAACCAGAAATTATACAAAGAGACATTTTAATACAAAAGAAGTTGAGTCTCACTATGCAATTATTCCTACAACAGAAAAGCCAGGAAAACTATCTTTTGACCAGCAATCTTTATACGATTTGATTGCTCGTTCTTTGATTAAAATCATCTTTAAGCCTGCAAGAGGAGAAAAAACAAATATTGTTACAGAAGTAGAAGGAGAAACTTTTAAATCTTCTGGAACAGTTATAGTAGACCCTCAATGGTTAATTGTAGAAAAAGGAACTATTGATAAAGATTTACTTCCTATGGTTAATACAGGAAATATAGTTGATGGTGAGTACTCAATAAAAGAAGGAAAGACTGAGCCTCCTAAGAGATATACTGATGCATCTTTGCTTTTAGCTATGCAAACAGCTAGCAAATCTATTGATGATGAAGAGCTCAAAAAGATTCTTGTCAGCAAAAATAAGGGAGGCATAGGAAGACCTTCAACTCAGGGCCCTATTATCGAAAATGTTGTAAAGAAATATTGCAAGCGAGAAGGAAAGCAAATCGTTCCCACAAAGTCAGCTATGAAGATTATTGAAATCTTACCTGTTGCGGAATTAAAGTCTCCTGAATTAACAGCAGATTGGGAAATGAAACTGGATAAAGTTGAAGAAGGAAAAATCTCAAAAGAAGAGTTCTTAAATGATATGGAACAAGCAGTAAAGGAGTGGTGCGAAATTATAGATAATGATAAAATCAAATTGGAAATCCCTGAAGGAATAGATGGAATGACTTCCTATAAATGCCCTAAGTGTGGAGCTCCTATGAGAAAGTATTCCTGGGGATGGGCTTGCAGTGCTTATTCAAAGGATGAAGACAGTTGTAAATTTGCTGTTGGATATAAGATGGGAGGAGCTTCTTTTACCGACAAGGATATTGAAGAGCTTTTAACGAATAAGAGAACCTCCAAGATTATTCATGGATTTAAGAAAAAGGATTCAGAAGAGACTTACAGTGCTTATGTAATTATTGATGATAATGGAAACCTTGGAAGATCATGGGAAACTCCTTATAAGTGTCCTAAATGTGGAAAGCCTATTAATATAGGTACTAAGTCCTGGGGATGCTCTGGTTGGAAAGATGGCTGTGATTTTACCATCTGGAATACTATTGCTGGAAGAACCATTACGGATAAAGAAAAAGAACAGTTGCTTACAAAGGGCAAAACTGGTGTCTTAAATGGCTTTTCTAAGAAAGATGGAACGAAATTTTCGGCAGCTCTAACTGTTGAAGATGGAAAAGTTACATTTACAAGAGGAAACAATTCTTCAAGTGTTGACAGCTCTTTAAAGTGTCCTATCTGTGGGAAACCTATCCAGAAAAACTCAAAGGCTTGGGGATGCTCTGGCTGGAAAGATGGTTGTAAATTTACTATTTGGAATACTATTGCAGGTAAAACTCTTACAGACAAAAACAAAGAAGATTTAATTAAAAAGGGAAAGACAGGATTGATTAAAGGCTTTACAAGCCAGGATGGCAATAAATTTGAAGCTTTCTTAGTTATAAAAGATAATAAAGTCACTTTTGAATTTCCTGAAAATAAATAAATAAAGAAAGGAAGATATTATGGATAATCAAGAGAAACAATCTGATACTTCCCTTTTAGATGATATTGAAATAATTTATATTCCCACTGAACCCGAAGAAGATGATGATGAAATTCATGGTGATGAAAATTACCATAACTTTATAATGCCTGATGGCACCTACAATGAAAAATTCGCTGTAAAAATGGATAAATTGGAAGAGCAATATCTTAAAGAAAGTTCTTTTGCAAATGCACCTCCTTCAATTAAAAAAGATGTTATTATTAAGACTCTTTTTGGTTCAGTTTTACTTATAGGTGGAATTCTTCTTTATGCTTTCAATTTAAGTGCTACTTCATTGTTAGCACTGACAACATTATTAGGTCTTTTACTTTTGTCTTCAGCTCAGAAACGTTATTTAGCAATAAAAGATAGGGATATTATAGAATTCTCAGGAATTATAGTTGATGTCCAAAATATTGGAATGATAAAAGCAACAAAGTATGCCGTTGTTAAAATTAGTGATAATAATAAATTCCTTAATGTAAAATTAAACGCTGATAAGCATCTCTCAAAAGGATTACCTATTACGCTGTATATTTCAAAAGAAGAACCTATAGTTCAATCAGAATATGGCCCATTAGTAAATAACATTTTAGGGTTAACTTTTGATGCAAGAACTTCTCAAAATTTAGAAATAGAAAAAGAAGAAGTATCAGCAAAAGATTACTTGTCTAATTAATTTAAAGCGATAGCTATATCTAATAGCTGTCGCTTTTCTGTTGTGTTTTATTTTTTGTTATGTTATAATAGTATCAGACAAGTCAAATATCTTTTAAGTGTTTTTGAACTTTGTCAAAAGAATAAGAATAAAAAACAAGGAGGATTTTTAGTATGAGAAAACTTATTTGCACTTCTGCCACCTTGGGAGCAGATCCTAAAGAAACTAAGACTGGACTGTTTGCCCCTATGGCTGTAAAGTCTTGGGGTCGAATGGAAGACGGAAGCTACGGCAACCGTACTGTCTGGCTGACAGCTTTCCTGCCTAATAACGATTTTTGCAAGAAGCTGAAGAAGGGTGTGAGCGTTCAGCTTACTGGTACGTTCGACTACTCTGTAAGTCAGAATCAATCTGGTCAGGATTACCTTAACATCCTGGTAAGTGTTCAGAGCATCGAGTATGCTCGTGGCGCACAAGGAGGTCTGCTCACCGTTGCTATCAGCAATGTCGGTGCTGTCTCTGATATTCAGGATGCAAACGGCCATAAGTATCTGCGCTGTGTATATTCCACAAAGAGTGGAGACAATGCAGATGACAAGAGATGGGGTACTCTGTTCTTCTCTGAAGAGATCGCTGCTCGTGCTCAGGCAATGAAGATTGCTAAGGGTAGCCAGATGGATATCATTGCATATCCTCGCATTGAGCTTTCCGAATATAACGGTAAGACTCAGGTAAATGCAACCTATCAGGTTTTGGCTCTGGAGTATGCAAACTCTTCGGGTAAGAAGAAGGATGAGTCCGCACCTGCCGCACCTGCTCAGCATTCTACTCCTGCTTCCGCACCTGCGCCTAAGACTATGGATTCCGCACCATCGGCTCCTGCTGATGACGGATTCTTCTCTGAGGCAACAGAAGAGGAATTCTTCTAAAAACAAATGGAGTCAGAGGCTTCATGCCTCTGACCCCTTATTAAAAAAGAAAGGAGATTCAAAATGAAGAATACTGAGTTTAAGACTATGTCTCAAGCCGAAAAGGCAACCAAGATGGGTCGTGCGATTAAGAAGAAAAGCAGTGGCAATATTCCCGATGAGGATATTCGTACTGCTGTCTCAGCTCTAAGCTTGGATGATCAGTATCGAATTACTGTAATCCATAACAAGGAGAATGTTAAGCCCTTTACTAAAAAAGAGGGCAATGTGACTGTCCAGCGACAGTCAAAGGAGCTTGCACCTAATGTGTGGCTTGTAGTCACTAACAGGTTTGGCTCTCTCGATCTTGCTGAGGAAGAAAAGATCAATGAAATTCTGATTTTTATTGAGGAAGAAAATGCTTGATAAGAATCTTAAAGCTTTTATTAAGAAGAAAGGATATATTCCTAGCAGTAATCAATTTACCCATGACGTTATGCGTCAGGTAGAAAAGAAGCTGAAATCAGAATTGAATTGTTTTGCATTTGAGTGGCCAAAAGACACTTATCTGCGTATCTTAGCAAGAACAACATTTTATGGTCAAATTATCAAAAAAGATCATCATTATATTAATTTTAAGGTGATGATGGATAATGATGGCCCTCGAATGATTGTCGTTGGTAAAAATACGACAATTATGATAAAGGAGTCCAAATCAACTCCTGATGTAAATCCTACGCCTAAAGTTAATAAGGCAAAATCGACATCTAAGAATAAGGTTGAACCGATTTCTAAGAATGATAGCGATAATCAGATGGATATTAATTCTGGATTTATTCCTTCGCTTATTCCTGATGATATTCCGCCTTTCATTCCTGAAGACATCCCGCCTTTTGTTCCTGAATATGTCAAAAAGTCTAAACCTGAAAAACCCCATATGCCGCCAAACTATAATATGTTGGCAAACGACTGGATTAATGAAAATTTGGCCGCTCTGAATGAAGCTTGTCTTCGGGCTATGGGCAGTAATCAGAATGCTTCAAAAGTTGAAGCTTTTCTTGATAAGGAGATTCTTCCTGCTGATAAAAATGGCTGGGCTGCAATTGGTCAGGCTTTTGTAGAACAGGAGGAAATTGACGGGTTCAAAGTAACCGCTGAGGGTATAAAGATCTTTATAACCCTCTAAGAATTTAAGAATAAAGAAAATGGAGGATTTTTAATATGGATAAGATTAGTGTTTTGTTAGGATTCGACCGTAAGCTGACCAGTTCAGTTAGCCCCTTTGACAGTCTGCCTTCCAAGAAAGTGGACATGAGATCTGATGCTTCTATGTATGCCCCGACTGGCTCTACCAGAAGCAACCAGGCTGTTATTTCTCCCACTCTGTTGAGAGCTCTGCTTACCTATTTCGCTATGCGAGATGGTAAGGAAGTTGGCGCTATCGGCGGCGTTGGCTTTAAGAATATTGCCGAATTCCATAGCACTAAAGACGAGTCTATCGACATCGCTGTTTACTCTCCTGATGAAGGAACTGTTCAGGCTGTCAGATATCAACCTGATACTGCGACTTCTTCTCCTTATGTTATGAAGAAGGAAGAGAAAGACGGCACCGTTGTGATGCTGGCTATGTTGCCTACCTTACTGGCAGATCCCGAATTCTCAACATGTGTTGATTCTCTGGCAGCAGAAGCAGCCAAGGGCTGGCCTGATATTAACATTGCAGCTTTCTATGCTGCAAAGGCTTCTCAGAACATGTACTACCGTCTGAAGGACGACAGTCTGAGTGCCTTTATCGAGTTCAATATTCCTGCCAGCGGCAACCTGCTTGTCATCAAGAATGCTGCTCTGGTCTCTGGCACTTACGACCCCGATGAGGTTATCACGGGTAAGTTTGATGTGCTGGGTACAAGTGCTGCTCCCAAGACTGCTAAGACTCACAAGAAGTCCAAGAAGTCTATCGCCCTGGAAGATCTGGTCGGCAAATTCCCGATTGATTCTTCCCGTAAGCTGGCTCCCGAGGAAAAAATCCTCGTTCCTCATATGGAGGACTGGTATATCGTTCCTGACTTCGTTATGGACGTTTGTCAGACTGTACAGGCTACAGCTTATACCAGTTTCCCGATGAACAACTTTACGTTCAGAGGTGGTGCTGGTTCTGGCAAGTCCAAGGCAACTCAGGCTATTGCCGCTGGCTTTGGTCTGCCACATGTGTTTTTCACCTGCTCTTCCAATACTGAGATTTTTGACTTCGTTGGTCAGGTTATGCCTGCCAGCAACAAGAGCAAAGATCCTGAGCTGCAGAAGATTTTGAGCAAGTTTGAAAAGCTTGGCGGAATCAACTGCCGTAATATCGCCAAGGTGTATGGTCTCCCCAGTTTTGAGGATGCTACCTTTATGCCTGACGAAATTTATGAGGAGCTGGCAGGAGAGCCTCTGGACGAGAAGCTGCCGACCGATGACAAGGTCGCTACTTGCTGCCGCAAGTGGCACGAAATCATGACCAAGAAGGTCGATGAGCTCATTGATGTTCTGTCTACTGGTGATGATAACAAGTTTATCTACACCGAGACTAACTTCATCAAGGCCATTAAGAACGGCTGGGTCGTTGAAATCCAGGAGCCTAACGTTATCGCAAGTCCTGGTGTTCTGGTTGGTCTGAACGGCCTGCTTGAAGAAGGCTCTGTTACCCTGCCAACTGGTGAAGTCATTACCCGTCATCCTGATACTGTTGTTGTCTTCACGACCAACACTACCTATCAGGGCTGCCGTGCGATGAACCAGTCTGTACTGGACCGCTCCAACGAGTGCTTTGATGTTGAGACTCCTACGCTTGATTCCATGGTCGAGCGTGTGGTTGCTATTACTGAGTATGACGAGGATATCGTCACAGAGATGGCTTCCATCGTTAAGGACATCGAGACCACTATGAACGAGCAGGGTATCGATGATGGTACTTGCGGAATGCGTTCTCTGCTTTCCTGGGCTATGAAAGCCAAGGTTTGTGGCGACCCGTATAAGGCCGCTTTCACTACTGTGCTGAATAAGTGCTCTAGTGACAAGGACGCTCGTGAGGGCCTTCAGAAGAGACTCGATGAGAGTTCCTTCAAGGTATCCAAGAGAACTCGTTCTCGTTAAGTTCTAGGGGGAGGGAAGCATTTGTTTTCTTCCCCCTTTTTTAAAGAATAAAGAAAATGGAGGAAATATTATGATTTCAGAACGTAAAATCAAGTCTCTGGCTGCAAGAAAAAAGTCTCTGATTAGCGACAAGAAGTTTTTCACTTCCAGTACGCTGAAGACTTACTTTGAAGAGTTAGCTGTAATGCTTACTCGTAGATACGGCTTTAAGCTCGGCATCCGTGTGAAGCTGTTCTGGGGTAAAGAAAGTGATCCTGTTGCCTACACCGACAACAACACCATTGTTATTAACACTAACAATATGCTGACTCGTGAGTACAAGGCAAGAGAAGACAAGCTCGACATTATCAAAGGCCTGTTTGCTCATGAGCTGGGACATGTTCTGTTTACGGACTTTGATATCTTGGAAGATTTCTACAATGCCATGTCTGTGGCAAAGTGGTATCCTGAGAAGCCAAAGTTCTCTGACGCTCAGAATACTGAAAATCTCATTGAGATTGACACCTTCCTGAGAGCCGACAGAACTAACAGTCGTCGGTTTTTTAGTGTAGCCAAGCATATCGATAATATTATCGAAGATGGCTATATTGAGAATGCTTTTATGGAAAAGTATAAAGGCAATCTTGCAGAAGGCCTATATCTCGTGAGAGAAACCCAGTTCAACTCTATTCCGAAAGTTTGGGAACTTGTTGAAAGAACCCAGCTGGACGAAGATGATGAGAACTATCTCCATCCATTCCAGGCAGAAACTCAAATTCTACTCTGCTATGCAAAGTATGGTGAGTTTAAATATGATGATAAGGATGAGCTGGAAGAGGACATTGTCCAGGACCTGCTTCCTGCGCTTGAGTATGTAGATGACGCTCTGTTGTCTCAGCCTCTGCTTAGAAGAAAGCATGTCAATGAGGTGCTTGTGGTTATGTGGCCGCAGATTAAGAGCTACCTTGATTGGATTGCTTCCCGTCCCGAAACCTCTTCTGCGGAATCTGGTGATAGTTCCGAAACTGGTTCCAGTGCTGTGTCTAAGTCCCTGGGCGAAAGCACCAAAGGCACTTCTGCTGCTGGTTCTGGTTCTTCTAAGCATCAGGATAAGGGTGAATCTCCCTCTGGCGAAGAAGGCAAGGGTAAGCGTGAAAAAAGTAAGGCTGAGGCCAGTGGCGGTGACGCTGAGGCTGATGATGGACTGAAGAGCGGCAAGGGAACTGGTTACGATGGTGAGTCTGAATCCAGTGAGGAAGGCGGACGTATTAAAGAGCACGAAACCTCCTCTATCTCTACTGCTTCCGATTTTGATTCTGACGATGATGATTCCGAATGGAATTATGACCCGACGAATGAAACTGGTGGTAGTGATATCGAGGCGTTGCTCGATAAAATGGCAACTGAAGAGGCCGAAGAGGAGCTTGAAGAAGAGCGTCTGAAAGACCTCGAAAAGGAAGCTAAGGGCCTTAACTATGGTGAAGCTCACAAGGGTATGCGTGTTGATGTACATCGCATTACTCATGTTCCTGAAACGCTGAAAGAACAGTATTCATCTACAAAGGATCTGATGAAGATTTCTAAGAGACTGCAAAAGCTGATTTCTCAGCAGCTGAAAGACAAGCGAGCTGGCGGGAAGCAGACCAATCTTTATATTGGTCGCCGTCTGGATGCTCGTACACTTATCAGAGATGATGGAAAGTGCTTCTACAAGCGCAATCTTCCCCAGGAAGCACCGACAATTTCTGTTTGTGTGCTGATTGATGAATCGGGCTCTATGAGTTGGGAGCATCGAGCAACTTATGCAAGAGCTACAGCCGTTGTGTTGTATGATTTTTGCATGGGACTTGGTATTCCCTGTGCGATTTATGGGCATTCTGCTGATATGTCCACATATGGTTCACTTCAGATTTTTTCTTATGCTGAATTTGATGCTATTGATAAAAACGATAAATATCGTTTGATGGATATTCAAGCAAGAAGCAATAACCGTGATGGAGCAGCACTGAAATATGTGTACTCTAAAATGGAAAAGAGAGAAGAAGAAGTTAAACTGGTTATTGTTATCTCTGATGGTCAGCCTGCAGCTAGTGGTTACAGTGGAAGTGAAGCTGAGAGGGACATGCGCTCCTTGAAGAACACTTATTCCCATAAAGGAATTACCACTTTTGCTGCTGCCATTGGTAGCGATAAGGAAAACATTCACCGTATTTATGGTGACGGATTCCTTGATATTTCGGATCTGAATAAGCTCCCCGAAATCTTAACCAAACTGATTTTGAAGTATATCAAAATCTAAAATTAAGAAAGCCAGTAGCCTAGTGCTGCTGGCTTTCTTCCTTTTAAAATTTGACACTTTATAAATGGTGATATATAATAAAAATACAAAGTCTTGTTGTCACTTTTACGTGCTAAGTATTTGAGTTCCACTAGTGGAATTACTGCGCCTTTTTGGTGTAACACGTTTAGGAGGCAACAGGCTTTTCGTTTTTTTTAAAGGCCTGGCAGCCAACAATATTAAAAAATTTAAATAACATTGAAAAGATGAGGAGAACAAAAATGATGAAAACAATTAGGACTATTATCATTGGAGCAGCACTTACTGCCTCTGTATTTTTCTTCGGAACTACTCCCGCATTTGCAGCTGAGCCTGAATTTACCCAGACTGAAGTTCAGGACCAGATCGTTGTTGAAGAAGAAATTACTGCTAATGAAGCAGTTACTAACATCGAAGATGAGATTATCATTGACGATGAAAGCGATGTCATTATTTCTACTGATGACATTGATGCAGAGGATGTCATTGTGACTGAACCTGAAGATTCCAAAGAGGATCTCGTTATTGATGAAACTGTTGTTGAAGACAATGTAGTTGATGAAGAGATTGCTGATGAAGAAATCATTGAGGAGGATTCTTTTGATGAGGACTATGTCCCTCCCAAGGAAAACAATATTGGTTTGCCCGAGATTACTCCTGATGAAATCCCTGAAGAACCTGCTAAGGAAACCACTCCTATGATTCCTCTGGAACCCGCTAAGGAAACTACTCCTATGATTCCTCTGGAACCCGCTAAGGAAACTACTCCTATGATTCCTCTGGAACCTGCTAAGGAAACTACTCCTATGATTCCTTTGGAACC
>RCNI01000233.1_pt1 | contig 36858 bp, 58 predicted proteins | sample 2041151 | NCBI WGS metagenome assembly RCNI01 (sample SAMN09708214, study PRJNA481090) | feces metagenome | isolation source: feces | place: Antarctica: Albino Rookery
TTTTTCAATAATTTTTCAACTTCTTTAATAAATGTATTAGCATCAGTGAACTGTCTGTATACAGATGCAAACCTTACATAGGCTACCTGATCAACTTCTTTCAGCTGATCCATAATCAATTCTCCTACAACAGTACTCTCAATTTCACTCACCATCTTATTATTAACAGAACGTTCGATTTCATTTACCATTCTTTCGATTTCCACCATAGGTACCGGCCTTTTTTCACAAGCTTTTACTATGCCGTTTAAAATCTTATTTCGGTCAAATGCTTCGCGTCTGCCATCTTTTTTAATAACCATAATAATGGATTCCTCAACTTTTTCGTAAGTTGTAAATCTCTTTCCGCAGGCTTCGCATTCTCTTCTTCTTCTAATTGCATGGCCTTCTTCTGTTGGTCTTGAATCGATTACTTTTGTATCTTCACTTTCGCAAAACGGACACTTCATATGGTACCTCCATCAACATAATTCCGAAGTTATATCCTTTTTCTTTCTATATATTGTATATATTACTACACTTTATTTATTTTGGCTATTATTTTTTTGTATCATTCATTGCAGCGGCTAAAAGTCCTTCTTTTTCTTCTTCTGTTAATTTCATTGTAACCACAAGCTTCTCGATTGTCTGCACATCAAAAACATAGCCATCCTCTGTACACAGTCTTGTAAAGTCCTCCTTATTAATCCCGGTCTTACTAAAGGTAATTTCTCCTGATGCAATTTTTCTATCATAAATTCTGAAAAACATCTGTTTAAAATTCATAGTTCTTTCTAATCCTTTCTTTGTCCACTTTTTTCCCGTCTCCTTTTATAGAGATAACCAGATTACATGGTCGGAAAATATCCTCTGTCATAACTTTTATTCTATCTGCCGTTATAGATGAAAAGCCCTTCATGGTTTCTTCTATACTTGTACTTTTTTCATCCATAATATGATTTTCGTAAGCTCTGCTCCAGTTAAAATCCTCATTATCGTCATATAGCATATATGCATTATCTGTATATTCCGGAAGAACCATTTGCAATCGTGTTTCCAGATCTTCCGCCAAATGATCCAGTGCCATTTTTATGATTTCTATAGAATTGTATAAATCTTTTGCTTTAACCTCATAAGTAAAATATATTCTTCCGATATTATTGTACTTTTCCATTACCGATGTGTAACTGTATATCATTCCTCTCTTTTCGGAAAGTTCCTGATGAATCAGTGAATTTTCTCCTGAAAACAAGATATCATAGAGTACAGTCAGTTCTGCATAAGTATACTTTTCACGAACAAAATCGTAAGAAAACTGAACAATAGTATCTTTACTGTTTTTTACATTAATTTCCGGTTCTCGTCTCCTGAAATTTTCAGGAACAGTTGCAAGATTTCTTCTGTTTAAAGGTTCACTATATACAGAAACACAGCCTATTTTCTTTGTTGCACGTCGGATATCTTCTTCTGAAACATTTCCGGTTATGTAAAAGAAAAGATTGTCCGGAGTAAACAATGTGTTTCTATATTGTTCCACTTTTTTTCTTGTAAATTTACTAATGTTACCCATTGTCCCTGTTATAGTATTTACAAGAGATGTCCCTTTCCATACATGAGTACCTGCAAAATAATCGAGGGTTTTATATTCATCTCCTTCTCTTATTTCAGCTTTTACTCTCTGCATTTCTGTCTCCAGTTCTTCTATAGGAAGAGTAATTCTGTTAAAAGCTTTTAATAGAATATCCAGGGCATCCTGAAAATGCTTTGGAGCTCCGATGATATACAGCTGCATAAATTCCTTATATGTGGCACCATTAAAATACAGACCTCTGCGATCAAGTTCTCTATACATATTTCCATCCATCAGATGATTAATATTTCTAAAAAGAATATGCTCAAGAAAATGCGTAATTCCATTATCCTTATCATCTTCATACAACGCACCTGCCTTAATATACAGAGAAAGACAGAAACTGTGTGTATTGTAGTTCGGATAATAAAAAAGCTCTGTTCCATTTTCTGTAATATACTGTTTCTCCATTTTCTTCCTTTCTAAAAAAAGATGTCGTAATTATATCAAATTTCCATTGATAAAGCAAATCAGACTAATTATAATAGATAAAGTATGATTTTTAGAAAGGACAATGATGAAGGGAAATTCAGGAATACTCATAACACTTATTGCCGCTGTAATGTGGGGTTTTTCCGGCACATGTGGTCAATACATATTTAATAATTTTAATGCCAATCCCGCTTATCTCACAGCGGTAAGGCTACTTATTTCGGGATTCTGTCTGATAATGATAGGATTTATGAAATCCCGAAAAGATATGGTTTCCATATGGAAGTCAAAGCGTGACAGTTTACAACTTGTATGCTTTGCAGTTTTTGGTCTGATGTTCAATCAGTTTACTTACATGCAGACGATATACTATTCAAATTCCGGAACCGCTACTATTTTACAATACATAGGTCCGGTTTTTGTAATGATTGCAAGCTGTTTTCTTAAGCATAAACTGCCACAGAAAAAAGAGTTTATTGCTATTTTTATGGTAATTGCAGGTACATTTCTTATTGCAACCCACGGTAATATAAACTCCATGGTCATCACACCACAGGGACTTTCCTGGGGAATAACCTCAGCTGTAGCTCTTATGCTCTACACTATGATTCCGGAAAAAATAACACAGAAGTATGGTGCCATTCCGGTTGCCGGTTATGGAATGTTTATTGGAGGCGTTGTACTCTCTCTTATTTCAGGAGTATGGAATGCTCCGGTAATTACTGATATTCACTGTTTATATGCTTTTCTTGCAATTATTATTCTCGGAACCATAATTCCATTTACAATGTATATAACAGGAATTGGCCTGTGCGGTCCGGTAAAAGCAAGTATGGTTGCAAGCATCGAACCTGTATCTGCAACGATATTTATGGTTATATGGCTTAAAGAAAGTTTTACTTTTATGGACTTTCTCGGTTTCTTCTGCATATTTGTGACGGTATTTCTACTTGTTAATAAAGATAAAGACACAGCTCCTAATGCCTGAGCATTGGAGCTGTGTCTTTTTATAAAATAGAATCATCAAGAATAATAGTAAAAGGACCATCATTAACCAGTGCAATTTTCATATCCGCGCCGAAAGATCCTGTTACAATTGAAGGAATTACTTTTCTGCACTCTTCAACAATATAGTCATATATTTTTTCTGCTTCAGCAGGTGCACCTGCTTCTGTAAAGCTTGGTCGATTACCCTTCTTGCAGTTAGCATATAAAGTAAACTGTGATACAAGCATCAGTTCCCCACTTACATCGGCAAGAGAAAGGTTTGTTTTGCCGTTCTCATCCTCAAAGATTCTCATATTTACAAGTTTTTTTATAAATTTATCTGCAATTTCTTTCGTATCATTCTGATCTATTCCGATTAAAACCACAAATCCTCTTCCAATTTTTCCACTACTTACGCCTTCTATATCTATACTGGCATTTTCTACTCTCTGTATTACAAATTTCATATTTTTCTCCTTGGTATATCATTGTTTTTTTACATTATATATCAAAATCGACTATATGAGAAGTTGTTATTTCATATCAAACTCCGGATTAATTGCGTAAAAATTTTTTGAGTCAAGCTTATCCTGTACCATACGAAGGGCTTCACCAAAACGCTGATAATGTACAATTTCTCTTTCTCTTAAGAATCTAATCGGATTAATAACATCAGGATCATCAACAAGTCTCAGAATATTATCATAAGTGAGTCTTGCCTTCTGTTCTGCAGCCATATTCTCACTGAGATCCGCAATGGCATCGCCTGTAGATGCAAGACACATCGCATCAAAAGGTGTGCCTCCTGCCGCCTGTGGATAAACTCCTGCGGTATGGTCTACAAAATAGTCCTCAAAACCCGCTTCTTTAACCTGCTCAATCGTCATATTTCTTGTAAGCTGATGAACAATTGCCGATACCATTTCAAAGTGCCCCAGTTCTTCACTTCCAATATCCGTAAGAAGTCCTGCTATTTCTCTATATGGCATTGTATAGCGCTGAGATAGATAGCGTAATGATGCTCCGATTTCCCCATCAGGACCTCCATACTGCATTTGCGTATTACATTTTTCTTACATTATATATACTCTTTCAAGGCTTCTCGTTTGTATTTTCTATATAAACAAAAAAACGGCCATCAACTTGCCGTTTTTTATAAAATATACCTTTTGAACACTTAAAAAATGTAGTACATATCTTAAGAAACCTTTATTCTTTTTCTATATCTTTAGTAAAATCAGCCAGCGGTAGCACCAATGGCGGAAAACCTGCGGAGACCGTCAACTGTGTAATAATTGGACGTGCGTATGAATACAGTAAAGCATTTCCGTTTATCTTTAAAAATACTTCTAGCGAATCTCTATCGAAGTTTTCATTCCAGCGGAAAATTCCTTCCATTGTCACTGAAATTCTAAAAGGAGCATGCTCCTCAGTAGGAAATACTTCTATTGTTGTTTCTAATTTAGCAACGCTACTATCTTCTTCTGATAATGCATACCTTGAATGAGACTGAATTTCCACAGGTAACTGAGTTTGAGTCCCTATGTGCATTTCCTCAACCTCAAACTTTATATTAATTGCCCTAATTGTTTCGATATTAAAATTACTTGTTACCATATTCCTTATTACCTCTTACGCTGCATAAACAATCTTATCAAACTCACTACAAAAAGATTTATTGATGCTTTCAAACTTTCTTTGTCCTGTACTGTATTCTGACTTAGCAAATAACGAAACATTTTTATTTAATAAAACAGTTTCTGTAAAATTTATGCCATTAGTATATGATTGATAATCTAGATTTAAATTTCTTTCATATTCTTCTAATTCCTCTGGAGTAATTTCATCCAAAAACTTTCTACATTCCTCAAATGCCTTTTTAACATTTTCGCTCATCATCTTAATCACCCACATCTTTCTATACTATTCATAGTATGATTCATCTGTTATGCAATTCTTATCTTTAACCATATATACCATCTTCATGCTGCTAGAAAAGTTGCATACCTTTAAATTACTAAATTTATAAAAAGGATTATAATCTGTCCTATAATTAAGAGCTATTCTTCTAACTGGCAACTGATTAATAATTGGAAGGGAATCCAAAACCACTCCAAGTTTAACTTTTTCATCTGAGCAATAAAACTTTCCTATATCATTTCCTCTAAGTTTCTTTATATATTTTCCCCATAATTCATTGATAGTATCAATAACTTTTTTATCTGTAAGATCCAATATATTATCTATATTAATTCTTGCCATAACTGTAAGGATATTATCATTAGGGTACTGCCGCTTCTTAGTTTCTTTCCACTCCATAGCATTCGTAGAATTATCCCAAAAATACATACCCTTTCCTAAAAACAACTGATCATCAGATTTAATTAAAATATTTTTTTCTATAAAATCTTTACACTTTTGCTCAGTATTACTATGATATCCCCTAATATTGCTAAATATTACTTGTTCTTCCTTCATATTAAGTTCACTTCTTATTAAATAATCTATATAGTACTCCTATATTTAGAATTATATCATATTTGTCAACTACTAAATATTGTGTTTTTCATCAGATTTTTAAACATGATATACAAGAAACTAAGTAAATATATTTTAATTTTCCTTACTTATTATTATAATATGCCCATTTTTTCATATTGTTAACTTTAATTTTAAAAATATATTGCATTTATAATCTATTCAACTTGACATTCATTAAAATTAGCAGTAAATTAAACTTACAGAATAAATATTCTGCGCATAAGGAACAATGTTAATGCTTAAGAAAGAATCAGCGATTTGCTGATTCTTTCTTTATTTAGATGGATTATAGATGATAGCTTCGTCGTCAATAACAATTTCTCCATCCTCTACTTTTCCAGGAACACTTAATCCGGCATACAAATCAATTATACACTCCCCATCTTTACGCATATCATTTCCGGTAATACCGTCAACTGCATTCATTTCCTGTGCAAGGAATTCTTCTTCTTCATTGCTTAAGCTTCCCCAAGTTGACCCTTCAATTTCCTCAATTTTTATTTTCAGCATTTCTACGACTATATTAAGCATCCAATCACTAGGTGTTCTGTCTCCTGTTTCCCAGCTTTCCCACGTTCTTTTCGGCATGCCCAACAGGCTACATGCAGCCTGCTGGGTTAAATTATGTTCTGTTCTGATCTTCTTTAAAATTTCATTTGCTTTCATATCTTTATCTCTTTCTGCTCTTAATGAGCTTCATCTGTTACTATAACGTTTCCTTCTTCAACTTCCCAGTACAGTGTTTTTCTATAGTGTAAATCTTTGTTAAAATCTTGTTCAGGAATAACAACTGTAACAGTCTCAGTACCTGCAGCTCCTGTACTCATAGCTTTTTTATTTAGTAGTTCATATACTTCCTTTTTCTTTAACATTTTATTTGCCTCCTTGTTCTGTTCTTTAACTATCTTTATTATACCACACACTGTGTGATTGTCAACACTTTTTTCACACATTGTGTGATATTTTTTCAAAAAATAAAAAAAGCCAGGGCTTTTGCCCTGGCTTTTGTCTTATTATACATTTATATGTACTGCATTTCCCATCTGCGCAGTGTTACAGTAAGCATATGCTGCACCCAACTTATAAGCAAGCTTTACTACTTCATTTCTGCCTGCTGCAGTATCATTCTGACCTCTTACATAGAAATCAACTGCTTTACCCTGTTTATGAGTTGAGTTCCACACACCTCCGACCTGTCTGTTTTCATAATCACAGCGAACACCGCTTGTTACGATGATAGGCTGTCCATAATGCTCCCTGATTTTATCAAGAATCTGAACCACTTTTAGATCCATTTCAACAGGAAAACCACTGCAGTGTCCGCAAGGACAGCGAAATTCTGATTTCTTAAAATATTTAATATCGTCCCAACTTGTGGTCTTCTTTTCAAGAACTTTTCTTGTGTCAGGTCCAATGATACCGTCAGCAACAAGTCCATATTTTCTCTGAACCAATTTAACTGCTGCTACAAATGCAGGTCCTACAATACCATCTACGACAAGATTTGCTCCATGTGCGTTTAACTGTCTCTGCAATTCCTTAACATCATTAATTGATGCAGTTTCTGTGTCAATACCCCAAATTCCATCTGCAGTAAGACCTTTTGCTTTCTGATAAGATCTGATTGCACTGGTTGTTCCTGTGCCTTTAATCTCATCAATTTCTCCTCTGTATCGATAATCGATGAACTTTAAAAAATTCTGCTGATATACTAATGCTAACATTCTTCTTCACCCCCTACTTCCGGTAACCCTGCAACTGAGGTCAGTATTGATAATACACCTGACAATAGCGCTGCAGAAACTACTGTCTGCCAATTTACATCTGTAATAACTACTGCAGTTCCAATCATTGCTACTGCAGACTGTGCGACTGTTTTAATCGCTCTAATTCCTGCAGCTTTTACCCAATTTTTGTTTAGTTTTTTCATAATTTTCCTCCTTATTTTACATCATCTTCTAAATCATCTATTCTGTGATTTGCTACTTTAATTTTTTCTTCCAATACTGGAATTCTGTTTGCAAAATCATTGTGTTTTCTTACTTCTCGTGTAAGCTCATTGATGCGATAATCAATCAAATCATTCGATTTTCTTATCCCATATAGACTTCCTATCCCACTTCCGATTGCTGTTATCACCGCCACTGCAATGCTTGTCCAGTCCAAGTTATCACTTCCTTTCTTTTCTAAATAAAAAACACGCCTATGCGTGCTATTTCCATGTTCCGAAAACTATTAGATTGTATTTTGTTCCAGATTTTATCACAACATTTCGATTTCCGATACCGTAAATTAGCACTTGAAAAATCCCATTTAATTTTTCAATACCGGCAACGTGGCATCCGTTTGCGGTCATTGTCCCTGTTGCACCTATAATTGTTTTAAAATTATCATACAAAATATTCAAATCAGAGATTCTATCAATTAGTCTAATACCGTGCTGGAATTCGTACGGTCTCAGTACTTCTTGCGTTGTTCTTAGACCATAAACAATCATAAATCCATTTGAAAATTTTATTATATTGAAACCGTTTATTGTTTCAAATTCAACCATATTATCTGCAAATAAATTTAGCAATACGCCCATATTTAAAACATTTTCTCCAGTCATTGAAATGAGCTTTTCTTGCTCTCTTGCAGCTAAATCATAGCGTGTGTTGTCAATCCAGAAACCTTCTCTTTCAGCTTCTCCGAACATCCTTATGCCCTTTCCTCCAGCAAGAAGGCTCAAGGCTGTACGACCATTTTCTACTTTTTGTTCAAAGCTACTAAGCTTGTCCGATACAACGACAATGAATTCATATGATTCATCATATATAGTCCATGGAATTATTGTGAATGTATTAAACATCCAGTCAATTGGTACCGTTTTTGATTGATACGCTACATCAGTTAGCTTTTTCCATTTTACAATTAATACCTTTTTGTTTGAATTATTAACCGAAGCAACTGCACCTTTGAACGAAACTTTTGTTGCCAAACCAGTATTGTTATGTGTACCATCAGCGTTGCATTGTTCAATGCTAATATTGTCCAAGTAAGGCTTAAAGTAATCAGAAACAGATACATTAACAGTTTTAGTTGCTGTTCTTCCTCTGCTGTCTGTTACTGTAACCTTGATAGGCATAGTACCTGCAGTACCTATTACATTAGAAGTAAATTGTTGCTGGATGTATCGAACACCATCGATTTCCGTTTCATATGATGTAATTTCCGAGCTATAAACTCCTGCTGCCTGGATAACAATATTGAGCTGTGATAAACCTTTTGCATACTGATTAAAAGCATTTTTCACATCTATAACTGCTTCAGAATGAGTTATTGAAGCAATTGTAGGAACAACTGTTTTTGGTACATTTATTGTTAAATCAACAGTTTTTGTTCCAATCAACTTTGCTCCATTGTAAGTGTCACAATATATCGTACAAGTTCCCGACAATGTTTTTGGAATTTCATTTAGTAAGTCAAGCGGCACTGTCCAAGTCATATCGGTTTCAAGTTTTTCAGCTATAATTCCAGTTTTCTTTCCGAACTTATATCGCAAAGTATGTATAAAAGCAGTTGATTTTCTATGTGTTGCAATTACAACAGACCCTCCCCCATCAATCGTAGTAGGTGAGGTAGTAGGAATGCTTGCTCGAGGGATAGTGCTTAATAATAATGAATTAGAAGTTGATAAGGCGCCATAATATGACCAGCTAATATCAAAATAGCCTTTTACACTTACTCGATAGCTGCCATCATCTTTATGTGTTATCGTTTTAGAATATGCCGCTAATGTCTGCCAACTTCTTGATGCTGAAAAAGTGCTTACAAAATCATATCTTGTTCCATCTAAAATGATGTAGCCTTTTTCTCTATTATTAGAATAGGTTTCTCCATTTCCATATAATTGCAAAGTAGCAGTAACAACAGATGTATTATTTGCTAAATTGACTTTCGATTCACTTAATAATAGCCTTAACTGCGGTGCTGCCATTACTTACCCCCTCCTATCCACTTGATATTTAAGTTGCTATTTTGTCCTGGACCTATCGACCACTTACCAAACATATTAATGCGGTTTTCTACATTGACATTTCTTGTGTACAAGCCTTCGCTTGTGAACTTACCAACTACTGCACCTTTGTATCGAAATTCCAGAGCCTTATTTGTATGAACAGCCACAAGCGGACATCCTTCAATGCCGATGATAATTTCTCCATTTGCAAATTTAATATACTTGTTCTGTTCGACGATTGTTCCATTCGCTTTGTCCACCTCAGCTTTAAGCTGATTAAATCTCATTTCAAAGCCTGCAGCATTTTGTGTCATAGTTGAAGATAACGAATTAATCAGCCTTTCAGTCTCTTCTTTCGAATAGTGAGCCTGGCTCACTGTCTGTATAATAGACTGTTCTGTCTGCTCGATATTCGAAAAAAAGTCAGTCTTTACCTGTTCAAGATTTTCCTGCACTTTATTTGCTGCTTCCCATTCCGAAGAACATATAGGAGTAGTATATTCTATCTTGGCTGGATTGGCATACACAAGCTTGCTACGGGTCCAGATATACTTTCCTGACTCCCACGTAGGTGGTGTGGTAGCCCATGATCCACCAGTTTGAGCGGTCTTAGATGTGGATAAATAGTATTCTTCAGTGATGCTTGTTATTGATTGTCCTTTTTCCCCTGGCTTGCCAGGAACTCCTTGTGGACCCTGAGGACCAATACTCCCATCCTTACCGGGCTGACCAGTAGCTCCGTCTTTCCCTGGAGGACCTTGAGGTCCTGTAGCACCGGGCTTGCCATCTAAACCGTTTTGGCCGGCTTGCCCAGTTACACAAATTGCTTTGGAATAATTTGTAGTTCCGTTTGATAAAACGGTTTTATTCCTAGTCCATATGTACTTGTCACTAGTCCATGTTGGAGCTGTTGTTTGCCATCCGGTTGTAGGAGCTGTGGTATAAGATGAAGACTGAGCATATTCTACATCAATAGAGGTTAATGATATTCCGTCCTCACCTTTTTCTCCTTGCAGACCCTGTAACCCTTGCGGACCTTGTGGGCCAACATCTCCATCCTTACCAGGCTGTCCATCCGCCCCATCTTTTCCTGGAGGACCTTGAGGTCCAGCAGGTCCGGGCTTACCATTGGTACCGTTCTTACCATCTTTTCCATCTTTCGGCTTCGGTGGTTTATCAAAATTGGTAAACATAGAAGTAAAATCTTTTGCCGTATTTCCAATTTGCAGAACTGTTGATTCTGGAGCAAATAAATCTAAAGTTAAGTGCTTTATTAACATCCTTTGATTTATTCCCATGCGGTCAATTTTGACGGGGACCTTATGCCCGACTCGGAATGACTGAATTTTTACATCAGAATCCTGTGCAGCTTTACTCAAATCTGCAGCTTTTACTTCAAGAGTTTTGCTAACAATCGAAAGAGCTAAATCACGCTCTGCAGCTTTTTTCAAGTTGAGTGGTTCAGTAATATCATCGTACGTCACAGTCTTTGTGATTCGGCCATATGTCTCAATTGCCTTAGCATTTTCAACACCAAGTTTTCCAGAATTAACACTTTCTATTGTGACACGTTCATCCGTTTCGTTACCTTCACTGTCTTTTATTCTCGCACCGTAAGGCACTAATACCGTGGCCAGTTCGTCAGAGTTAACTACTTCTTCTGCATCTATCAAGTTGATACATTGCTTAACCTCTTGATTGCCCTGATAATTCAGATCAGAAAGATAGTCAATATAAATGCCGTCTATTTCATCTCTGACATGTAGATAACCGCCGAGAGGTTTTAAGAATTTTTCCTGAATGAACTCCCATGTGTTCATTGCATGATCAGAAGATCTAACTATGTCACCTGAAGCTGTATCATTTTTTACCGTGACCTTGCCAACTTTGAATTGTTTCCAAGAATCAACTTGCGTATTATGATATTCAATTGCTTTTCTAAATAAAGTCTCAACAGGGCCAAAAAACTCTTGAAACGGCAATTGTATAGAATCGTTAAAAAAGAACAATTCCCCAACAACTGTAAGCTCACTATTAAGAAAAAGGTCTCTTGAAGGTGAATAAGGTACACCTCTAAAGAGTAGTTCATCATCATCATACAAAGTAATAATCGATGTCCTTAATTTAGGAAATGAATAATGAAGATTTTCTTCGGGAACCGTTAAGGTCAATGTACCTGCTTTGTTCAACTCCATTTCACAGACACCATCTGTTATCTGATAATCTTTTAAAAGAGGATGATAAAAAATCTTTCCATCACACAATATCCTATACATTTATAACGACCCCTCTCTGTAAGTGATCGTGATTGTGCCATTGCCTGTTACATTCAAAATATTCTCTCCTTCGTCAAAAACTATATCTAACAAGTGTTTCCCTTTTTCCAAACTTTTTGAATAGCTATGCCCAAATTTTATTGTCATCGAATCAGATACTTCCACTACAGGCACAACCCTTTTACGCATATTTTTACAAACGATTGTTTCAGCACCTGTAATGGTTTTTGTAATTGTAGTTTCCCGAATTTTCATTTTGTATTGGCTTGCAACAATATCTATCGAAATTATTGAATTCATTTTGTTACTTTTCCATTCCGATACTGCTATATCAGCCTCATAATAGTAATCCGGGTCATCATCTATCACTATCTGCATATGCCTTCCATGTAATGTGTTTAGAATATTTTCATATATTTTTTGCCATTCATCTTTTTGTGTAACAAGAAATTCTATTTCTGTGTGCCGTTGCTTAAAGTTTATTCCATTGCATATTGCTTTACTATAGTCAAGTGGTTCATCTCGTCCTGGAATTACCTGTTTTATGATAACCGGTTCCGGAGGAGGAAGTACCGGACGACTAGTAGGTATTAATCCAAAATCTTCATAACTGTGAAATTTTCCAAATTTTATCCCATGTTTTATCTTTCTCATATGATTCCCTGCTTTCCTAATGCTGCCATTTTTCCAAACGCTTTGTTCATCTTTGGTGCAATCGCCCCAACTAATTCCCCCGAATCCAAAGTAATATCTCTACTTACTAACATAGGTAAGTAACGTCCTAGCAAGTTAACAATCAAGTTATTTCCTTTATTGTATGCACTAATTAACTCTAAATTGCTTGATGCACTTGCTTGTTGAATCATATCTATTAAATGTGATTTTCCTACAACCATTTCACTTCCTGCTTCACCTCCACCTAATAATCGATTTCCCATACTTCCAAATATGCTTGCTCGGTTTAGCAGATATGCTTCATTCATTGCTTTTCTGTACCAAGATACTGAAAAATGTGGTATCTGTGGTGGATTCAAGCTGAAATTTCCTTTTATTGCAAAGTGAGGTAACTTGATTTTCGGTAATGACCAACTAAAATGGAAAAAACTTTTTATTTTTTCTATTGCATTATGAACAGCGTCTTTTGCACTATTAATTTTATTTGTTATTGAATTTTTAATATCATCAAAAACATTTTTTATTTTAATACCAAGCTCAGTAGCTTTTGCTTTAATTGTATCCCAGTTTTTGTATAATAAAATTCCAGCAGCTGTTACTCCTGCAATGATTGCTATTGCCGGAAGTAAAGGCCCTGTAAATAATGCAACGCCTCCACCTGCTGCAGCTCCTGCCGTTCCTGTTGCCGTGAACATTGCGCTTAAGGTTCCAATTGCTCCGTTGATTGTTGTTACTACTGTAATTCCCTTAGAAATCATCATAAGAAGCGGGCCTAGTGCTGTTACTAGCATTAGAACTGTACTAATTGTCTTTTTTTGATTATCGCTAAGTCCCTGAAACCATTCTGACAAGCCTTTTACTTTTTCTGCTATTCCACTGATTACAGGCTGTAATACCTGTAGCATTGTTGTTCCTAACTGTCCTGCTGCAACTTTCATTTGATTAGCTGATACTTGTGCTTGATCCCACGGATTTAATGTAGCATTAAATGTTTCTTCAACAACGCCAGCATAGTCATTCAAGCTTCCTGAGAGTTCATCAACGCTAAAGCGTCCTTCTCTAATTGCTTGCGTCATTTCTGCAGCACCCTTTTGTCCAAATAATTCTGTCGCTATTTGCAAAGCATCAGTTTCAGATTCTGCAGTCTTTATGCTGTTAATTGTCTCGTTAAGAGCATCATCAAGTCCTTTACCTTCTTTTGTTGCATTCTGTTGTGCTTTTCTTAGTCCCATAAGCGCAGTAGATGCATCTACTCCAGAGCGTTCAAATTGTGATAGAAGCGCAACTGATTGCGTAAGATTTAGCCCCATTTCTTTTAATGTAGATCCATTTGTCATTAGTTGAGATTCTAAAGTATCCATTGAAATTCCTGTATCCTGTCCTGCTTTCGTCATTAGACCAAGAACATTTCCCACTTCTTTTGTATCTACACCAAATTTTGTCATAATAGCATCTACATTATCAATGCTACTATTCAAATCTGTATCGTTAATTTCTGCAAATTCAATAAAAGACTTTGAGACCTCTTCACAAATTTCTCCTGTAAGACCAAATCTTGTATTTACTTCGCCTATAGCTGTTCCTGCAGCTTCAGCCGTTGTTGGCAATTCACTAAAAACATTGTCTACACTATTAGTTAGTGATTCTAGTGCTTTCCCTGTCGCGCCTGTTTTAGTGATAACAATATCATATCCTTCGTCCATGCTTTTTGCAGATGCATATGCTGCAGCACCTATTGCTCCTGCAGTTACTGATATAGGCATCATTTTTTTTCCAACCGTTTCAAATCCTGCTCCTATATCAGCCAAGGTTGTTTTACTTTTAGTAAGTTGTGTTTCAAGCCCTTTTAGTTGTTGTTCTGTGTCAATAATTTCTCGTTTTAAAGAATTATATTGTTCTTGTGAAATTTTGCCTTCCTTAAAGGCTTGTTGTGCTTCTTTTTCTGCATTTCTTAGCTTTGCAAGCTTTTCTTTTGTTTGCTCAACGCTTTCAGCTAAGAGCATGTGCTTCTGTTTTAATAGTTCTGTATTCTTAGGATCAAGTTTTAAAAGTCTATTAACATCTTTAAGGGAAGATTGCGTCTTTTTAAGCTGTGAATCCACACCTTTTAGCGAAGACTGTAGCTTTGTAGTTTTTCCGTCAATTTCGATTGTGATTCCTTTTATCCTGTTTGCCATTTTATTCTCCTTTTATAAACGATCCATATCTTCTTGTGTTGCAAGTTTTGGATAATCAAAATCATCATTTTTCAACTCGACAAACATATCGTTGATTAGTCCAATTGAGAGCAAGTCTAAATCAGAAATAGAAATACCGCACTGTATACAGCGAAGCATAAACAGTGCGGTTGTTAGCTCTCTATCTATTCCTGGTTCTCTTTTTTTTGCTCTACTAAGGTTTTATTTTCTTCACCCCACATATCTAATAATTCTGGAGCAAGATTATAAATGTCAAACGTTTCGAATTGCTCAAGCCATTTGTCAATATTGCTCGGCTGACTTTGATCACCATGTCTGTGCATCATAAATGCGATATTTTCAAAAATTGTTAGTACTTCGGGCGGAATATAGCTTCCATCTGAATCTTGTCCTTTTTTAAGCTCTTTTGCAATAATGTTCAAATCATTAAATATGTCCCTTCTGAATTTGATTCTATAATTCCTCGGAAGGGATGCAGAAGTTTTAAATTTGCATTCTTTTTCTCCTATTTTGATTATACGTTCCATTTTTCCTCCTCTGTTATTATACCTTCGCTGGTAAAGACTCTGTTGGTATATATACTTTGTCAAACCAGGTTTTCAGTTCTGATTCCTCTGTTGTGCCGCTTGTCTTAGAACGAATGATGTACTCGTCTTTACCTTTAATTACCGGTGCACCCGGACAAGTTAGTTTAAGACTATCTGTCTGCGGTGTTTTTGAGCCTTCATTTGTTTTAGATGCTGTATTTGGTCTAGATGCTTTGCAACCATAAAACCAGTACTTATTTCCTTTTTCATTTCCGTCAATCTCAAAACCAAAGGCAAAAGGAACATTTGTCACCTCTTGCCTTTCAATCATAACTTTTTTTGCATCTAGTTTTTCACCAAGAATTTTTTCTCGGAATTCATCTGTTAACAATGCGATTTCAAGATCACCTTCATAACCACTGTTAGATATTGCCGTATAATATTCAACACCATCAGCATAAAAAGGATCTATCTCTCCTTTCGCTTCAAGGTTAAGAGCAACAGCTCCCGGTAATCTGAAAGGGACATCATATGTTATTTGCCCTGTGCTTTCTTGTTGTACAGCAATATGTACATTTTTTAAGTTAAACTTAACTTTATTCATGTTATACCTCCTATAGCGTTAAACGATAAGCTACCATATACATCCGTTCAGATTCAATATAGCCCTCATCTTTTTGATAGTAAAAATCCGCAATAACCTCTTCAACTTTATGCTCTACATTTATGTCTTTGTCTACTGTATATAATTCTACCTGCACCTCTTGCGCCGAATAAAAAGTTTTCCCATCCGCTGCAAAACAATCAACTGACGGTGTAATATAGCAAATAAAAGGTGGCTCAACTTTTTCATTTTTATTAAAATGTCTAAAGGCTACAGGATATCCCGCCTTTTCTAACACTTTGTTAAACTCTTCGAGCGTCATCCTTTCACCTTCTCTGCTATAATTTTTTCAAAGTCAGCGATAACTTCCTGCTCCACAGGTGCAACATGTGAATATGCGGGAGTCATTGGATAAGTTCTTCCATTTCCATTTCTTGTAATATGTCCATTCTCTAACAAATGAATTCTATCAGGCCTTACGGCATTATATACTATTGCATTTGTGCCCATTCGACTTTTTTCAATTTTGCTTTTCCATCCTTTTGCGTACTTTCCTGTTGCTTTTGAATCTGATGCAAATGATTTCCTTTGCTTTAACTTTTTAACTGCCATTTTTGATACTTCAACAACAGCTTCAGAAACTGCTTCTGCCACTTCTGATCCGTAATCATTTAGTACTTCAGAGACTTCCTTTTGCAAATCAAATCCATTTTTATTCATAGTCCCACCTTCTCTTTTAAGTAAAGTTCAATTGTATCGATTCTTTCATATTTACGATAAACTTCATAAACTCCTTTTTCTAAAATTTTATGTTGTTCAATGATTTTAACTAGATCTTCTCCGTTATAGTCTTCAGAATGAACCTCGACAATTCCTTCAGCTTTATGTCCTGCTATTCCTGAATTTGCCATTTCTTTTGAGCTAACCGATTTTAAGTTTGCAAAAACTGGTGTCTCTATTAATTTTGTCTGATACTGATTCAATTCATTTTTTATGCTTATTTCTTTAATCAGCATTACTTCATCTGAAAAATACATATCATCACTTCCTCACATTTTTTCTTAGTTCGTCAGCCATTATTCTATAATCTTCACGATTACGTTCAGCATCATCACCGCCAATGCCAAACTGCCAGCGTGCAAAAGCACGCTGACATCCAAGCACTAATAAGTCTTTTTCATCCTCCGCAACTTTGGGAGATACACCTATACGTATTAAATCCGCACGGCATTGTTCAATGATATCTGTCAATTCTCCATCAACTCTTGCGTTACTATTTCTTCTAACAGCAAAGCGTACTTTCTCAAGGTACTTTCCTGATACCATCCGTATTTACCTCCGACTGTTATTCTATCGTTGACTGGCCAATTAGCTGCATACCATTTTTTACAGCAAGCACTGCATTGGCCGTAGCCAGCCCACGAACTGCCATAACATTTTTAGCAAAGTATTCTCCGCCTTCATCTGTAGAAATTTCATATTCTCCCCACATTGGCATTTTAATGGTTTTTGGCTTACCATAAAGCTGTTTACCAACAGGTAGCGAGCTATTGATTGAGAATCTTATAGCTGTACCACCTTCTTTAATGATTCCATTATTTTCATCGTCTTGATCATATGTGATATCATAAACCGCTTTTTTATCTTGAGTTCCTCTTATGCTTCCAAGTGTTGCTAAGTCAGTTTTGTTGATGTAAAGCTTTGTTCCGCCTGCCACGGATTCATCACTGCCGTAACCAAGCGCAATTTTTCTCAAGTAATTTTCATCAAGCTTGACATTCGGAACTTTCTCTACAAGTGAAGAAGCAATAACTGCTGCGGTTACTTTTTCTTTTGCTTTTTTTCTTAATGCAAAATAAGCACTCTTCCGAACTGCTGTGTAATAATTAATCGAAGTCATTTTCTTTACCTGATTAGAAACTTCCCCTAGCACATCCCATGTTACAGGATTACATTCAACATGGTTAAAAGTTCCAATTGTACCTGTGAGCTTATTGCCTTCTGTTGTATCTTTTGCTGAGGCTTCTGTATCTTCATAAGGGAAACTCCATCCACCTGTTCCAGTTGCATCGAAACTGTCGACATCATCAATAATAGACGATACTACTTTAGGGAGTTCTGCAATTTCTGTAGCAGCACCTGTTGGAGTTACAAGATTTCCTGTTGATACCAACAGGGATCTTCCTTCTTTAAATAAAGGCATACTCATTCTGTTTTCTTTAGCAAATTTTTCTGCTGCATCCAACTTAGCATTTCTCTGTACTGGATTTGTTCCTGGTTTAAGGTCCTCTTCAAGAAGTTCTTTTGTCCTTATTTCTTCAAGTTCCTGATTTAAAGTTCTTGCTTCGTCTCTGATTTCTTTTAGGCGTTTTTCGTCTTTAACACCTTTATCCATTTCTTCTCTTAAAGCCGCTTTTCTTTCTTCGATTTCTTTTCTTCTCTCCATAATCTTAGTCATTTTTTTCTCCTTGTTACTTTAAATTTAGTGATACTTTATAAACTAAGTAATGTCAGTATCTCCTCTTCCATACGCTTAGTCCGTGCACGTTCAAGTCTCTCCGCTTCAATTTCTTTGATAACTCCTTCTCCAAAACTGCGTGCACTAATTTCTGTCGCATCATTCGCAGGAATTGATACGGCGGATACATCATATAGTTTTCCGAACTTCTTGATAGTTCTTAGCACTGTTGTTACACCAGTGTCGTAATTATCATTGTACTCTCTTGTGTCCTCTTCGACTGTAAAGCCAAAAGACATCTTAGTTGTATAGCCACCTTTGATTTCTTCGTATAATTGTCTTCCGATTTCTGTCCCTCCAAGGTCGGCCTTGAAGTGTAATCCTTTTTCATCAACATCAACTTCAAGAGTATTATTTTTATTCCTTGCATATACCCTACCTTGATGATCATACTGCATGATTACATCGCTCATATCACAAGTATCAAATGCATGTGGATCTATCTGTTCATTAACAATCCAGTCATTTCCACATCTATACAGTTCATATGGCTGATTAAACAGTGTCGCATAACCTTCAACAATTAGTTCTTCGTTCTCTTCGTCTCCAATTGTTCTTGCTTCAAATTGCTGAGTTTTTCGATAGCTTCTGCCCTTGTTCATCTTTTCGAGTACTTGATTCAATTCTTTATTTTTATTCTCCATTTTTCTCTCCTTCTTTTCCAGTTTGGTATTTAGATTGGTCTTTTGAATTTATATAATTTAATGAAATCATTCTTTTATCACCGTCTTCAACTGGAGCATATCCGAGTAGCTCACGATATTCATTTGTTGTCAGAAGACCTAATTCTTTAGTGTTATTGACTATATTTAATTTCGTCTGCCAAGAAGCTCCAGTTGCAGCTCCTGACGTAATTACCATTTTGTTTCCACAACCAAGCTCTCTTCTTGTAAATAAAGCCTTAGAAAAAGCTTCTCCCATAATTTCCCAAACCGGTTCTACTATAGAATCATAATAATTTTGCATAGTCTGTTCAGGTGCTTTATTGTTGACAACCTCTTCAGGTGTACGCCAAAAGGTATAAATTCTATCAAAGATCTGTTTTGATTGAGCGGCTGTAGCAGCCCAAGTTGTTGGATTTAACGGAGTGTACTCTTCCATTGCATCAAGTGATAAAATTCCTCCATTTTTTGCAGCATATTTGATTCTCTCGCTTGCGTCATCTTGTACCTGCGTATTACCTGTAGATGACAGCATCGCTTTTTTCTGCTTCATAATTCCATTAATTTTATTAGAAATCTGTGTAGCTTGTCTTAAAGCATCATCCAGTGATAATGTCATATCAAGCGCGTTTGATATTTCATTGTTCCCTTTTGCAGAAAAGCCCGTTGCGTCAAATTTTCTTCGTAAGATAATTAAATCTTCAGCATCAACTATCTGCTGAACTCCATCTGAATCAGTGAATTGAACCGCATAGCCTCCCGCCTTTTTTTCTCTCAATTCAAAATTAAGATATACAAGCGGCCATACTTCTATCGGATGCATTCCTTTATCCCATTTAATCCATGCGAATGCAGTGTTTAGCACTTGTAGTTGCCACGCTATTGCGTATATAAAATCTTTCTTGCTCATCATATGATTTGGCGTTTGAAATAACCTGGTATATTCAGAGCTTCTTTTTATTTCAGCAATTCTCCCATCTTTTTCGATGATATGTAGCACATTTCCTCTTGCTATATGTGTAGCATTACAATCAAGTATCGCTGTGCAAATTTCATTTTGTTCAATCGAAATATTCTTTGGTTTCGACCGATTATTCATTCCAGAAATAAATATTGTTTTACCTTGAAACCGGTCTATAAATTTTGTAAATATTGACATTACATCACCTCAAATACGGTAAGAATTCATCTACATGTTTGTGATAGCCTGTCCATGCGTTTAAGAGAGAAACCATTCCATCTATACGCCTTGTGGAAGATACTTTCACAGGTTGAATTGATTCTATTCCGTCCTTATTTGTACTTTTCTTTGCTGTGTTCATCAGACACCATCTCAACATAGGATTATTCTGATAAACTATCTGTTTATTTGCAAAAGCTCCCTTAAGAAGCTTCATTGGATATGTCCATGTAAACGGCCCTTGTCTTATCTTTTCCATATCAAAACCATACTCTGTCATTTCTGGTGCCCAGTAACCTGACAGCGCGGCATCGTAACAAACCCACAATGGCCTTATATCGTAATCCACAACCATATCAATAAACCATTGCGTTACATCGTTATAATTTACCGTCGCACCATCACAAATTTTAAGCCATCCTTTTTCTGCCCACAACTTATAAGGAGCTTCTTTGTCGGATCTATTTGCATCCAATAAATCCATTTTTGCCTGTGGTATAAAATACTTCTGCAATACATAAAACTTAGGATCATTCGGTTTGCAGATAAGAAGCGTTGCACATGTAAGGTCAGTTGTTGCGGATAAGTCGCATCCTCCAATAGCATATGAATGTTTGAGATAATCTAGTGAAACTACCTCTTCATTTACAGCCTCTTCAAAAGTTAGCCATCCTTCTGAACTATTTTCCGGAATGTTAAAATCTTTAGTTAAAACAGTTGGTAAAAACGACGGGTCTCTTTTTGCCTTTTCAACATGTTCTTCCAATGTCTTAATACTTTTAATCTTACCTAATCCTGGGTTTGCTTTCTCCCACTTTGTTGGGTCAGTCCACTCTTCTCTGCTATCCAGTTCATAAAGTAATACCAATGTTTTATAATCTTGATAACCTTCTTCCCAAAGTGCAATCTTTGATGCCACTCCATACTTGCTATCAAAGAACGCTTCTCGTCTAAATCCATTTGTTGTTATGATCCAGTAAATTGGTTGGTCTCTTTCAGCTTGAGACTGAATCATTACATCATATAGTTGCGAGTCTCTCTGCTCGTGACATTCGTCTTGTTCGATGAATGACCCGTTTAATCCGTCAAGGTTGTCAGTCTTTGCAGCTAAAGCTTTTATAATCCCAAAATTATGGTTGCAATATATATCGCCTTGCCTTTTGCGTTCAATTGCTTTAAGCGCTGGGGATTGTAATCGCATATTACAACATTCGTCAAACACCAATTTTGCCTGATCTTTTGCGTTAGCAACACAGTAACATTCAGGACCATTTTCTTTGTCATTCAGAAGCATGTCATGACATACTGCAGCAGTCTCAGTAGACTTACCACACTTACGACCTCTAAGGTCAAATACTTCTCTGATTCTCCTGAATCCAGTGTCTTTATCAATCCAACCAAAAACCAACTGCATTTTCGCAAGTTGAAACAAATCAAACTTAATAGGTTTCCCGCCATTTTTTCCTTTAGATTGCTTGCAGAATTTCTCCATGAAATCTATGTGTCGTTGTCCCAGCTCTTCATCAAACACATAATTCCATTTAGGGTCTGCAGGAGGATTATCCATCCACCTGCATTCTCTTTCATAAACAGCAAGAACTTTTTGACTTACAACAATCTTACCTTTATGAATCTGTTTTAGATATTCTTTAGGCCAGTTCATTTTATTTTCCGTTCAGGAAGTCCATGAGTTCCTTTGCTGCATCCTGTTCAGATTTTGTAGGCAACAGTTCTATCAGTTGCTTAATCAGAGATTGATAGGTAGCTGTGTATTTAGGCTTTAATTCTGCAGCAACACTCTTTTTGGTGCCCCACTGGTTCTCGCCATTCTGATAGCGGTCAACTAATCCATCACGCTCAATAATTTTATTGATTTCTGTTAACATCACAGAGTACATAGCAGCCTCTTCAATGAGGTGCTCATTCATTTTTATGATATCCTTGTCTACACTATCGAGTTGTTTTTTTATCGCTCGAATATTCTTCTTTTTTGCCTTTTCTCGCTCTTCTTTTGTGTAAATTTGTTCAAAAACTTCCAATTTTTCGCACCTCCTTCCAAAACTCCTTATTTTTATTTATATAAATGGACCACACCCTCACGCGCAACCTTCAGTCAGTTTTAAATAGGAGCACTCACCGGTCTATTCTGGGCAAAAATTTTTTTGTTCCACCGGGGGGGATAATCTTTGTAGATTTCCTTCTTCGTCAAAGTAATAATTCATTTCGCAATCTATTCCCTTTATTCCATGCTCCTGCATAGTAATCATTGAGTGACAATCGTGACATAAAGACTGCAAGTTATCCAGGTTAAGACTTATTGTTACATCATGTACATTTGTTTCATTCAGTTCTTCCAAGTGATGTACTTCTGTCGCTCTTGCTCCACAATAACTGCATGTGAAATGATCTCTATGCAAAGCTTGCTCTCTTGCATACTTCCACTGTTTTGAATTGTAAAACCATTTCATTGTACTTCTTGCCATCTCTTTTGCCTTTCTCCTATAAAATAAATAGACACTGCCCTTAAGCAGTGCCTATTTATGTATTTAGTTTAAGGAGATAACCTATACACCTTTCTATTTACATATTAGCATAAAAAAAACGGACATTGGCGGACATCTTTATTTTTTTCTTAAGAAGTCCCTGACTTTCTTGCGTGCAACATCAGGATGCATATGATTATATCTACCAACATTTTCCCAATTCATATTATCAATGTATTTGCAACGAATAAGTTCCCTAATATCAGGTTCTTTAATCGTTTGAATAAACTCTTCTACATCCTTCGTTTCCCTTACCAAAACCTTAAGGCCATCTTGTATTACCTCTTCAAGTTTTTCTATCTCTTCGATAATCATAAAATCTGATACAGGTATTCCTTGTATTTTTAGAGGAATACCTTTCCCGGATCTGTAGTCTTTGACCGAATCTCCGACTATCTCTCCAAGTCTTTTTCCTCGTAATTTTTCTAATCTTTTTTCCTGTGCGGCTATTTCCTCTTTCATTTTTCGATAACGTTCAAGTTGCTGTTTGTTCATACATCATCCTCCCATCACAAATAAGCCTGTCCAAATAGGCCAAGCTGCTCTTCCTGATATGACTCTCTTAATAATTTTGTGTAATTTATGTATTCAAGTGAACGCATTTTATTTTTCTTCATACGTCGTGTTCTTGATCCATCTTCAACCATTACATACTCTCTGCATGTAAGTCGTGTTAAAGGATGTTCGTATCTCTGCACTTCACCATCCACATAATATCCTTTAATCTCTTTAGGATCAGATTCTAGATCACAAACTGATATTTCTTCTGTTTCACCCTGCGGCATAACTGTGTTTCTACTTCTTGTAAATCTCTTCTTGTTAATTAGCCCCAGTTCTCTAAATGATTCATCCGCTTCTTTTAGTAAATAGTTTGCTAAATTATAGTAATTGGGATTTTCCCATAATTCACCATAGAAAATGAAACCATGATGCCAACTTTCCTCAATCAGATTCTTTGGACACTTACTACAGATAACGTGAAGATGGTAGTGTTTTCCTTTTTTTCTTTCTTTGACAAAAACAAGCTTAATGTCAATCCCATTTTTCTTACATTTTCGTCTCAGGGTTCTCGCAAACTTTTCTCTGTCTTTTTCAAACTGTTCTTCTCCGGCAGGTTGATCTTTGTATGTAAGCTTTAAATGATAATCGCCTGCTTTAAAATTTTCATTAAGTACTAAGGTCAAGCTGAAGACGGATCTTTTCAAATTATTTTTCCATACAGCCTCCGATGTTAGATTTCTTTTTGGTGCTCTTTTTTCTCCTGCTATTTTTTTACTTGTAGGGCACTCTTTAAATAATAAAGTTTTTCCTGCTTTGAATATCTGTCTCGTTATCTTCATCTTCATCTTATTGTCCTCTGTGTCGTATTGTTAATACTCTAATCAAGTATTGATAGGAGCCTTGCACTCCATTCTCTTTCTGTTTCTTTTTTTTTAATTTTTAAATGGCAGGGGCAGCAGGATTCGAACCTGCGCATAACGGAGTCAAAATCCGTTGCCTTACCACTTGGCGATACCCCTATAGCTATGCCTGCAGCATAATCTGCAGGCTAAATTGTATTATATATAATAGAAGTTAAATTTCTTTTAGTGTTTCTTTAAGCTTCTTAGCTTCATCATCTGTCAGTGTGATACCTTTTCCCATCTTGCTGTGATCTTCGTTCCATGCTCTGATATCCAGCTTTGCTTCATTACCATTGTAAGAAACACGATTAAGTTCAAGTGTCCATTCTCCACGTTTTCCTATCGTTGCTATATGTTCTTCTACTTTAAAGTTAAATGCCATTTGCTTCTCCTCTCTATTCGCAGTCATCTATTTTTAATTGCTTTCCGCATATTGTGTTTTCTGCATCGGCTTCAATTCCATAACTTTTTGCAAGAGTAAGTATGTTATTTACTCTTTGTGTATATGCTTGTACAATTTCAATATGTTGCTCTGCAACTTCAATTTCGTCAATTCCGCTTTTCCCATTACTTGACTTTTGAATTATGATATCTATAATTTTATTAAATTCCTTAAAATTTTGTTTTAAGTTTAACGATTCTCTAAATAAGCTGCCTGATGCATATATCAATTTATCCCCGGCTTTCATATTCTTTGTTGCTAATTCGATTTCTGATTTTAAGTTCATTTTTATTTCTCCTTTTTTAACCGTTCAAATTCTGCTTCAATTTTCTTTATTATGATATTAACCTCTTCCGGCCAGCAGCATTCTACAATTGGAATTGCAATAACATAATGTATAAGTTGTAGTTCTTTTTCTGTAAAAGACACAACATTTACAGTTGGCAGTTTTCTAAGTTCTTCAAACGTTATATTCTCTCTGGCCCCTATCGGTACACCATTTGCATATATCGTTTGTAATTTTAATAATTTATCTAAACTAATGTACTTTTCCATATGTTTCTCCTTTAAAACGGAATGTCTTCCTCAATTGCCTGGAATGAAAATGCCGTTCTTGAAATGTTCTTTACAATATTTTAAGCATTCGTCTGATGAAAGAATTTCATCTTTAAATGTTTTTAAACATTTTGTAAAACCATATGGTGCACCGTTGCTGTATGAAAAGGTATATAGCTTTGTGCACTGTTTTTTATGATCCATGTCAAAGCTAGCGAATAGCCCACCTTTGTATAAATCGTTTTCGTTAATTTCAGGTTTATTTATTTCTACAGTTATATAGGCTTGTCCATCTGAACCTATTAAACTAATTGTGCTAATTCTCATTTTTTCACCCTTCTTCCAATTCTCCATATATAGCTGCATACTTTTCACAGTTCTCAGCCTGTTTACCAAATACAGTGACTCTTGGGAAATCAGCCTGCTGTTCCCGTCCTTCTCTATGAGGTCTATTAATAGCTACAGTAAATGTAGTAACTGCCATCTGTGAACTTGCTGTATATCTTGTTTCAGGATCTCTTGTTAATCTTCCGATTAAAATAACATTATTCATTTTGTTCCTCACCCTTCTTCCAGTTCTCCATACAAATCTACATATTTTTCACAGTCTGTTCTCATAATAAAACTTTTTGTGGCATTCTCGTTAACTAGTTTTATTAGTTTTATTTGATTACCATAATCAGTCTTTGCTACGAAAAAGAACTGCCCCTTTTGGGTTTTATATAACTTACTGTGTTTTTTAAAACGCATATCCCCCAATATTGTTGATTCTATCCATTCTCTCTGTGCTTCGCATATCAGCTCTGCCTTCTCTGTATCGTATATCTTTTTATTAACAATGAATCGCATCTTTATCTCCTTTCATTTCTTTCTCTTTCTTACTTTTATGCAACTCTTCGCATACTCTGCCAAATCTTTTTCTTTTGCTTTCTCTTGTTTAACTTTATCTTCCCATGATTTCCGGACAGGAAGGTATTCTTCCCACTTTTCACAGTTATTCTTTATATGACAAGTGGCTGTCCTTTTCTTGCAGTCAATACAAGGTGACTTTGGTGCTGACATATCTATATCCTTTCTATTAGTACTTGCATGACCTTTTTCAGTGCAGCTTTCATCTTTATTGCTTGGTCACTTTCAACTTCTTCAATATTCTTAAGACAATCATTAAAGTTTTCTTGAAGAATTTTGCTTTTTATTTTGAATTCTGTTATCGCACTGTTATCGTTCTGCTCTATTGACTTTGTTAGCTTTGCAATTTGTTTTTCTTTTTCTTTTATTGTTTCTTCAAACTCTGCAAGCTTGCCCTGATTCTTTTCTTCTGCCTGTAACTCGGCTAATTCACTTACTTCTGCTTTAGCCTTTTCGATTGCTTCTGCAATTTCTTTATCTTTGCTTTCATTCAGCGCTTTTATCTCTCTTTGCTTATCTGACAGGTCTCTCTTTGCTTTAGTAAGCTCCTCTTCATATCTTCGAATGTCCTCAGGTTCTGCAGCTTCTTTTTGTTCAAGGATTCTCTTTTCGTAATCTACAACAACATTGCTCAGCTGCTTTATACTATCTTCAAGTTCATCAATTCGATTGTCAGCTTCCTTTGCCTTTTCTTTCCAATCAGTTACACCCTCTTCAAGTGCTTTCTTTTCACTTTCAAGTTCTTTGATTCTCTCTTGGAACTTTTTTACAGAAATATCTGCCGCATCTGGCTCTTTGATTACTTCTTCTGCTACTTCTTCTGAGGTTGATAAAAGCGCGTAAACCTTTGAAATTCCAATATCGGCAAACGTTTGCCGATTTGAAAACAAACTATCCCCATCACTAGCTTTTGTTGCAAGTCGCATCATATTTTTAGCCTTTCTAAGACTAAAATCTAAATGAGTTTGGGCCCATTCTTCCCATTCGCCATGTTTTAGTTGTTCTTTTGCTACATTTAATCTTTCTCCTGCTTGTATTGCTAATTGGATTCCTATATTGCCTATCAGCTCCATTTGTCTCCACAGCTCGTTTGCTTCCGTTGCCAATTCTTCTGTTGTTTTTTCTTCTAAGCTTCCTATCTCTCTATATTCGACATCAATAGCTTCGTTCATTGCTCTCATCTCCTTTATTGCATCAAAGTCTCTTTTCCCTAAGTTTCTTACTTTTATTAGATCATCTTCCGTTAATTCATTTAGCTCTTCTGTTGTTGTTATCCCTGTCTTCAATAGCACATCTACTGTATGCGCAGGAAGCTTTGCATTCTTAATATTCATCACGCAGCCTTCTTTCTTCTTTGTTTCTTCAATTCATTTTCCATTTTTTCAACAAACTCTTGAACCTCTTGCGTCGCTGATTGATTGTGCAATCCTCTTACCTGAATAATTTTATGTTCAGGTGAAATTTCAACAGTATAAAAGGCTTTATCTGGTTCAGCTTTCTTTCTTATAAAAAGAATTGCAGATTTTCCCTGGCATACTCTGTCTATATATGTTCTTACGCAGTGATGCAGCTGTTCCGATTCTGTTGTTAACTCTGCTGGATTTTCTGCTATTCTTATAAAAAGATTCTTGTATTCAAAATGATTTATTCCTGATCCAATTTCCTCTTCATGTTCCAAGAAGGCCTCAGCTTTCTGCTGCTCCATTTCTGTTCTTATTAGCTTAGAGGTTTCTTCATGTGCCTGCTTTAAGTTCTCCGGCATTAGAATTCGTTTTTTTCTCAAATCTTTGCCTAACTTTTTACACTCATTTATATAGTCTTTATAATCTCCTATAGTCATATCTTCTTGATTTGATATATACCTGATAGCTTTTGTCATCGAAATTACAGACCTTATAGTTTCAAAAGTTGTTTGCCCATAGTTGTTCAAGTCTACTGCCATCTCGAAGCTTATTTCTTCTTCAGGAAAAACTTTCTTTACTTTTCGATATGCTTCTAAAATTAAAAACGAATTTCCATTTTTGCCCTTTTTTTCAATAGCTTTTCTTAATTCTTTTATTTTTGACGGTGGAAGTTTTAAGATGTCTTTTAAGTTATTCTTCCTCCAGTTAACCGCTCTACAGCTATAGCCTACGATTTTATCAATTACCAGCTTGTCAAATCCTGACTTTTCAAGAATTTCTGTCGCAGGATATTTCAAGAACAAATCAAAGTATCTTATAATGAATTCTGCAGCTTCTACAAATTGAATTAACTTATATTTATGATTAAAAACTAAACTTTGATATTTTAGATCAGAGCCTAAATTATTTAGTGAAGGCTCATATACTGTTGTTTTTTCATACTTAGCGCTTTGCCACCAGCTTATCGCACCATGCACTGCAGAAGGAAGCTTGATATTTTTTCTGTCTTCCCACGTACTATAAAAAGGATGATGCTTGAAGTATTTGACTTCTTTCTTTGAAAATTTATACTGTGCAGATTCCCAGTAGCAAATCTTTGGCTTTAGATCTTGATAATCAATGTCATATTCATCCAGCTGGGCATATGTTATGTTCCCTCTTTTACAGAACCACAGTACCCGTCCGTTTTCTTCAAGTCCTAGCCTTCCATACCTGGCATCTTTAACTATTACTGAAGTTTTACAGCACGGACAGTACGATGCTTTGTTGTGCTGAAGCTCTGTTCTGCTGAAATCAGCAGATTCTTTCAGATCCACTTTTTTTCTACAAGAAGTGCAAAAACCATATCTTTCTTTTTTTCTAAAAAACAGATAATTATGATCTGCAATATCAAGAACATAGTTATCCAGGCCTTTTGGCCGCTTTAACTTGTAAGGATTCTCCGTCATTTCATAGCCCTCCTTTATAAAAAGTCGAGTATATCAATAACTTCTGTTTCTTCTTTTGTTACTTCCATATCTTCATCCTGAATATCAAAGTATTTCTTGATAATTTCGAAGCCCTCTTCAGGTGGGATGTATGCACATCCATTTACCTGTCTTTTCTTTGCAATGTCTTTCATTGCATCGAATGCACCTTGAAGGCTTTTCCCTTCTGCTAATATCTTTTCAGCAATATGTTCATTGCATATACCAGTCAGGTATTCTTCAAAAGGTATGAGGTAGTCTTTTCCCTGGCATTCTTTTGTCATTTTAGCTATTGCTTTGTCCCTTTTATTCATGGTTATCTCCTTTTATTTACTTTTTAATAATTAATTTGCGTAATCCATCTTTATCTTCAGTCAGCCCCTGCTTTCTGATATATCTGATTCGGCTCTTATGTACTTCTTTATTCCATCCGCAATTAGCACACCCCGCGCCACAAGCTTCATACTTTAACATTCCTTTTTCTTGTAACATACACTCCATTTTTCTTATCTCCTTTTTGTTGAATTAGTTTTTCCTTTAACTTTCGTCTCTCTTCGTATAGCCAAGTCAACTCTCCTTCTATTCGCTGGGCAATCATTGGCTTATTATCTCTGTAAAAATAATCAACTTTTTGTTCTTTTGTATTGATTTTATTTTCTATTTTCTCAAGTTCCCTTTGATAGTCTTTTTGGGGATTAACAATATAGAAGCGGCAAGTTCTTGCGACAGGATCCGCAGAATAATATTCGCAATTTTTACAACAGTTAATACAGACTGGCACATCATTGTATTTAGGACACTGACGTGCTTCTCTGTAATTTGTACTTCCACATTTTGGGCATTTCATTCCGGCATCATCTCGTCTCTGTAGTTTCTTCCAATCAGGTTCATCCATGCCTTTAGTGCAGCATCTTCAGACATCCCGCATTCTATCAGCTTGTCCATGTACTGTTTCTGTGCTGCAGATTTTAAAGCTTTATTTTCTACCTTAGCCCATTCGCTTACATTTCTATGCAGTTCTTCGTGATGATATCTGCAAAGGTCTATTTGAAAACCTTCGTCAATTGAGATTTGACGGTTTGGCCCTCCAAAAAGTTCATGTCTTTCTGCGTAATATTCTCCGCAATAAGCACATACTCTGTTTTTCTTTTCCTTCCATCCATTCTGTTTCTTTTTCTTCTTTTTTGCTCTTGGTTTCGGGAATGGACAAGTTTCATAGTGGTTATTCATCTCAACCTCCATATACTGCTTTAGCTACAGCATACAGGTTTGCACCATTGCTGTTATGTGTAACGCGCACTGTTTTAACATAGTTATTTAAGAAAATCACATCAATATGCTCTTCTACTATCTCGTCATCTCTCATCGTTACTTTGTAAGCTAATTGTTTTACTTCACTCCTCTGATCTGCATGAAGTAGGGCTTGCAGCTTCGCAATAAAAACTCTTTTTTCTTCAATTACTCTTCCTATACTAATATCCATGTTCATTCCTCCATTTTCTTATAAAGTCAGCTTTTGTTGTGTGGCTTCTGCCTTCAATAAGTTTTTTGAGTCTGATTCGCTGCCTTTCTTCTTTTCGTTCCTGTTTCCGCTGTTCTTTAATTCGTTTTTCCCATCTCATAGAATCGCCTCCAGCGCAAATATTGCGCATCCTATTGCCCAGATAGCCAGTCCTAAAAAGAGGCCTCCTGCCATCATACAAATCTGATGAAATTTTCCAAAAACAGGAAAACAATATTTTTTCTTTCCGATTCTCAACATATATTTCATCTTTTCTTCCTTTCATTTTTTCCAAGTGTGTAAGTAATGCCTAAAACTTTTAATGCCTTATCTGCCGTTTCTATGGAAATTCTGCGTTCCTCTTTTAACCAATAATTAATTGCCCTAACTGAACATCCCATAGCTTGTGCTAATTCTTTTTTAGAAATCATTTGTTCTTTTCTTTCTTTTTCTATCAATTCTATTATTTCTATGTTTTTGTCCATGCTCACTACTACCCTTTTGTTCTCTTTTTCGACATTTTGTACTCTATTTTTCTACATCCTTGTATTTTCTTTACAACCGCTCTATGCTTAACTTACAGGTATTTCCGTACCGAGTTTTATAGAAAGGAGTAATAAAATTATGCTAACTATTCAACCTTTAGGTAAAGAAGCATTCTTTCAGCCTATTGAACATGTAACAAAGATAGGATATGTCCGCAACGGTTCTTTTTGTTTGCTTAACGAAGAGCAAGCACTTTCTGATGCTTATCCTATTTCTTTTGACTTACATATTTTCGGCAATGATTTTCACCATATTATTGCTCGCGAAAGTATAATAGGTTTACAAATATCCAAGGAATAACTATTACCTAACCTCCGTTTTTATGTTAAAACGGAGGTCTTTCTCAACTCTTTAATTTGCAAGAATATATCCTGCAGCCTTTATGGCCTTTTCTGTAAGTGTTTTCTTTATTTCTTCCATCTCTTTCTGCGTATATTCTTTAGCAGATTTTCCGTTTATGTAAATTTCTATTTTCATATAAAACACCTCTCTGCTAAATCTATGCAGACCTTTGTTATAACTTGTTTGTCCTTGTTTTTCTTTCTACAATTTGCTACACTCGAAGTATCAAATAAAGAAAGGAAGAACTATGCAATTTAATTTAACGATTACTATAACTGCTATCCTATGAATAGCTGCAATTATTTCTCCTATAGCAACAGCTATTATCAACAATCGCTATCTACTTAAGATTAAAAAAATTGAATTAAATCAAAATCATCTTGAAAAAACAACTTACTATATCCGTTCAATTTTTGAAAACTATCTTCGTTATACCGGTAAGTGTATTTGTAGCAGTGATTGGAAATCTCTTGATGCTTATGGTGAATACTATTTTCTTGCACTTATATATGCTCCTAAAGAAATTGCTGATGTAATGTCGGAAATCAATCACTTTATCTCTTGTCAAGAATACGAAAAAGCTACAAGTACACTTGAATCACTTAAACCTAAGATAAGTGAATGGCTCCAACAACTGTAACCAATATACAAATAGTCAATACATATACAAGATACAGCATTGCACTTTCAGGCTGTATCTTTTTCATTATTGGATAACATATTATTGCAGTTAGCCATACCATTATGATTAAAATTACATTTCCCATTATTCACTCTCCTTCTTTTTCTTCTGATCAAGAAAATTTTCCACACATTTCTGCTAATCCTATGTAGCCTCTAGTAATAACTTGCTTGTCCTTGTTTTTCTTTTCTGAACTTTTAATCTGACCTCATCTTCTCACTTTAAGTTATCTTATTGGTCAAAAAAAATTTCCTGGACAGTTTTGTTGAAATATTTTGCGATAGCGATCTTTTTTTCATCACTTGGAATTCTTTCGCCACTTTCATACATAGAATATGTGCTTTGAAATACTCCAATTTCTTCTGCTACTTCTTTTTGAGTTTTATGATCTCGAAGTTCTCTTAATTTTTTCCCTATTTTATTTTTTTCCAAAGCTATTTCCTCCTATATTTATTCACTCTAAGTTATTTTATCCTTAATATATCACTATAAGTGACTTATGTCAATTGAGAAATATCACTTTTTTCACAATAAGTGTTTTTTTGTTTACATACTTCACTAATAGTGATATACTATACCCAGCAAATCAGTTTAAGAAGATGGTGAAAATAATGAACAAATTTAAAGATATAATATTACATTTACGTAAAGAAAAAGGGTTTACACAAGAAGAATTAGCTTCTGCTTTACATGTATCTAAAGGTTCTGTTGCGATGTGGGAAACAGGAAATAGATTGCCTAGCCCTCAAAAATATGAAGAAATCGCAGACTATTTCAATGTCGATATCGATTATTTGTATGGAAGAACAAACATAAGACAAAAAGTTCACTTTGACAACGACGGTACTGCCTATACGCCTGTCGTATGTGAAAACCATTCTGAATACAATTCTTCCGAATCTCAGAAACGTGTATCGTATTATTATGATGAATTAGCCGCTGAGCTTGCTCAGGAGCTATATGATCGTCCCGAAATGAGAGTCTTATTTGACGCAAGCAAAAAAGCAACAAAGGAAGATATTGAACAAGTTGCTGATATCTTGAAAAAGTTAAGCGGTAAATAGCTAAAAATCTAAGGATGTGATATAAGATGGAAATGATAAAGGTCTTAATGATTGACCTTCCACATAGAATAAGAGGGCTTACTGTCTACTATTTTGATGAAGACGGACAAGTTTATTACACAATATTGATTAATTCTCGTTTATCAGTAAGAATGCAATGCGATGCTTACGATCATGAAATTACTCATATTAATAAACGAGATTTCGATAAAATGATTCCGGTCGAAGACTTAGAAGCAGAAAGACATGATATAGCAATATAGCAAATCTACCTAATTTGCGACATTTTGTCGATTATGGTATATATTTGTTGAACATTTTTTATTTATTTGTTAACCTTTATTTGTAATATTTTAAAAAAAGAAAGGAAGGAACATTCAAATGAAAAAACCTATTTACAAGAGAGTCTGGTTTATTGTTTTAGTTATTATTATCGTAATTGCAGCCATTGGTAGCTGCGGTGGCGATGATACGGATACTGCCACAACTTCAGATAACGATTCAACAGTATCAGAAGAAGTCATTGCAGAAACACCTGCTGAACCTGCTGAACCAGAAGTCCCAAAAGAATATCAATCTGCTTTGAATAAAGCACAAGCGTATAGTGACAGGATGCATATGTCCAAAGCAGGATTGTATGAACAGTTAACTTCTGAACATGGCGAACAGTTCTCTGCCGAAGCTGCACAGTATGCAATCGACAATGTCAATGCTGATTGGAATGCAAATGCATTAGCAAAGGCAAGAGATTATCAAGAAAAAATGGATATGTCTCCTGCTGCAATATATGATCAGCTTGTTTCTGAATATGGTGAGCAATTTACTGCTGAAGAAGCACAATATGCAGTTGATAATTTGTAAAATGAATTTATTACATAAAATAAACAGGAAAACATAATATAGTTATATAAAATGATTTTTAATAGATTCACAATTTTACCATTGACTTTTTAGGACATTTTGCATATAATAATACTAACCAAATTTAATGACTGGCTGATGTTTCAGCCTACCTGAAGAGTCTTAGGCATTGCTTAAGACTCTTTAGTGTTTTATGGAGAACTCCTTATGGAAAAAGATTTTACAACATTTGAAAGACAGATTGAAATTTTAAAAGAACGCAATCTTCAATTTGTATCTGAAGACTCTGCATTAGCAACTTTAAAATACTTCGGGTATTACAATATCATTAACGGATACAAAGATCCCTACATAATCATAAAGAACGATAAAGAGTATTTTAAAGATGGTGTTACTTTTGAACAAGTCTATTCACTCTATCGATTAGACAAAGATATTAGAAATGGACTTCTTGCTGCAATGCTTGATATTGAAGAAAATCTTCGTACCGCTGTGGCTCATACTATATCTGAGGCATTTAGTGCAAATCAAAAGTTATATTTAAAGAAAGAAAATTATCGTCCTGGAAAAAAAAAGAAAGATGGAATTTATCAGATTGACGAAATTTTAAATAAATTTCAAAAAATTTCTAATGATGATGTTGAGCCAATAAAGCATTATCGTGAAATCTATCATAACATTCCGCCTTGGATACTTTTAAAAGGTGCCAGTTTTGGAAATCTCATAAACTTTGTTAAGTTGCAGAAAGGACCACAAAAAAATAGAATTGTTTCTTTAATGTATGGTATGCCTATTCAAATAGTAGAAGAGCTTCCAGAAATAAAGGATTTGTTTATGGACACGCTTTTTGTATGTTTAGATTATCGTAACCGCGCTGCTCATGGCGGTAGAATATATAATTTTGAAACAAAGTCTAAATTCCGTTTTTCTACTATTTTACATAAAAAAATGCAACTTTCTGAAGGTGATTATCGGAAAGGTAAAGGAAATTCTGGTCTTTCTGCACTTGTAGATTCAATATATTTTCTTAATAATAAAGATCCTTATTTTAAGTTACTAGGTTATGCTAAGTTCTTTATAGAAGAACATTGTAAACTCTATCCTAATGATAAAGAGTATTTAAGTAAGTTCTTAAAAATTACTGATTAAGAAAATGGTGTGAAAAGTATCATTAATAAATCAAAAGCCTCACAGAGACAACTGTGAGGCTAATGTAATAGGCTGTATAAGTACAACCCCATAATCAATAATATTGTACCATTACAGCCCTTAATTTTCAATATTTAAGGGTATTTTTATACCCATTTTTAATAGAATAAAATGAGGTGATGAGATGAAAACTGCTGCAGTATATATTCGTGTGTCAACTGACGAACAATCAGAGCATTCGCCGGAGTCTCAATTAGCTGAAATCAAAAGATATGCTAAAGCACACGATATGTTGATTAATGCAGAACATATATATAAGGATGTGGGAATTTCAGGAAGAACCGCTAAGAAAAGACCTGCCTTTCAAAACATGATTGCTGCAGCTAAAAGTAAGCCTGCACCATTTGATGTGATTCTGGTATGGAAGTTTTCGCGTTTTGCAAGAAATCAAGAAGAATCAATATTGTATAAATCTTTATTAAAAAAAGAGAACAACATCGATGTTGTATCTATATCTGAGGATGTAGGTAATGATATGTTTGGTTCTTTAATAGAGCGTATCATTGAATGGATGGATGAGTTCTATTCTATTAGACTTTCAGAAGAAGTCCGCACAAAAATGAAGATGGTTGCAGAGCAAGGCAAAGTGCAAACAGCCGCTCCTTTCGGCTACTCTAAAAAAGCCGGTGGACCTATGATAATTGTTCCGGAACAAGCTGAATGGATCAGAAAAATCTTTCAAGACTTCCTTGCAGGAAAATCTATTGTAAGGATTGCCAGGGAATTAAATACCTCAGGAATCCTTACAAAACGTGGCAATAAATTTGAGAATCGTACGATTGAGTATATTTTATATAATCCAATGTACGCAGGGTATACAAGATGGACTCCTACCGGAAAAACTTTATCTAAAAGGAACTTTCACAGCGAAGATACAATAACTGTTAAGGGAGATTTTGAACCTATCATCAGTGAAGACCTCTTCAAACAGGTTCAGGAAAAACTATCTTCAGCTAAAAAACTGCGAAAAAAATATGCAAAACCCGCTGAAAGTAAAAAGCACTGGTTGTCCGGTCTTGTTTATTGTAGCAACTGTAGTTCTGCTCTGACTTACAGCAGCGCAAATAACGGTTTTCAGTGTTACAAGTATGCACATGGACAATGCAATGAATCACACTATATATCCGCTAAGAAGATAGAACAGGCTGTCATAGACGGCATTAGTCAAGTTACTATCGATAATGAATTTATAAAAGATAACGCTAAACCTGTTTTACAAGAAAATTATCGGGATTATTCAAATGATATTGAAAGATTAGAAAAGATGCTGCAAAGAGCAAAGAATACTTATCTTGCTGGCATCGATACAATTGAAGAATATGGAGAAAACAAAGAACGAATTAATAAAGAAATTGAAGTTTTTAAGGATCTACAATTAAAAGAAGAAATGAAAAAATCTCACGAAGTTGAGAGTCAGGAAGTTATAACAGAGCGATTTAGTAGTATCGTATCACTTTTAAAAAGTGATGTAGCCAACGATATTAAGCATAATGCAATTGCCGGAATCGTTGAAAACATCACATTTAACCGTGATCAGGAAAGCATTAAAATTTTCTTTAATCTTTGATTATACGAAAATGCAGTATGGACCTCCATACTGCGAAATGATAAATTTTGCCATTGCCGGATTTGGATTCTTAATGTTTATCGGATACTCTAATTTTCTTTCATATGTCCACATATTATTCTTCCACCTCCCAAGGCCATGGTTCATTAACCCATG
>RCNI01000234.1_pt1 | contig 36830 bp, 41 predicted proteins | sample 2041151 | NCBI WGS metagenome assembly RCNI01 (sample SAMN09708214, study PRJNA481090) | feces metagenome | isolation source: feces | place: Antarctica: Albino Rookery
TGTCAAAGATCAATGCGGTCTTAATGGGCCAAATTTATTTAATTTTTAAAATTTTAGTGTCGCGCTAATTTTTAGTGGACACTAGTGAAGTAAGTTTATTATTTATTTTCTAATTAGATTTATTTTGAATAAAGGCATAGGTTCACCTCATTCTTAAATTCCACTTTACGTTTGAGTATTCCTATGCCCTAACAAACCGACTAATCGGATTTGTTTTTGCAAAGATAATATAAAAGACTATTTTGTCAAGAATATAAAATGTTATTGTGATATTTCTGTTAGTTGATAAAATAATTTAAATGCCTTTTTGTTAAAATGTATTTATAAAATAATTAGTATAATTAATAATTAATGTTTCGTTTTACAGAAAGTCATATTTTTAGCCAAGCGATCTTGAATTGTTATGTGATATTTATCATAAATAAATGAGACTATATATCTGTTTTTATTGTATCTTTGTCCAATACCGTGTACATTGTTTTTTGTTAAGTCATAATAGACAATACTGGTTCTTTGCACACTGTTTTTCATTTAAGGTTGCATTGGTGATAAATATTTTGAGATGGAAAATTTAAAAAAAGGAATAGAAAGAAAAAATATAATTAGAGAAGCTGCATTTAGATTATTCTTAACAGAAGATTATGAGGCTGTTTCTCTTAAGGATATTGAAAATATAACTAAAATGACTAGAGGGTGTACTTTGTATCATTACCCTTCTAAAAAAGATATATTTGTTGATGTAATAGATGTATATATTTTAGATACACAACGAAATAAGTACTTATTTGAGGATGTATGTGATATTTCTTTATTTGAGTATCTGAATAATTATATAGACAATATTTTCCATGTAATGGAAAAATTAGGACAATTTGTTATTTCTGGTTCTAATATAAATGGAACTCGTGCTTATATGGGGTTGATTTTGCAAGCAGAAAAATATTATCCAGGTTTTCATCAATTATTAAATGAGATTGAAAAGAATGAAATATTGAAACTTAAGCAAGTTATTCTTAAAGCCCAGGAAAATGGTGAAATAAAACAGGGGTGTAATGCTGAATTATTAGCGCAACAAATAAGATTATTGTTTTTAGGTAAATCATTTTATGATGCTTTAAAAAAAGGCTTGAATATCTATGAACTTAAGGAACAATTGTATTTCTTGTATTTTCTCGTAAAGTGATTATTTTACTGCTTATAATAGCTTGATATGTTTTTTGTTATTGATAGCAAATGCTTTAAATTCCAGTTTTAGTTCATGAAATATTATAAAGTATTTATTAACTTTATATTTTGGTGGGTTGGGCTAGATATTTTAAGTATTTATAGGATATATATTTTGAAGTTAATAATTAAATTTCTACCTTTGTAAAATAAAGATTTTCACAAATTAAATAACACTAGAATCATATATCATCTTTCAAACGAAAAGTGGAAAATTTCAAAGGGATAAGATGGAATATGACGGCTTGCGCTATATCTATATGGCACAGGAGCGTCAACTTCATCTCTAGGCTTTCCACTGCCACGTTTGAGTTGTTGATTGCACCTGTGCTATTTTGATAAATATTGTTTATTGATGGATGCAAGTTTAAAACAAAGGATAATTAATGAAGCATATAAGTTATTTCTCACTCAAGGAGTTGAGAGAACGTCTCTTTGTGATATTGCAAAGGCTGTATATAAATCAAAAGGAGCGGTATTGCATTATTTTTCTTCTAAAACTCAATTGATAGACTCTGTTGTGAGAGAATGTTTTTTACCTGCATCTGAATTACCATATAATATTTATTCTTTATCTTTAAAGAAAGATTTGAATGAATTTGTTAACTCATATAAAAATCCAATTGAAAGGGTAATAGATAGTTTTCCTAATGCTACTGATAATTACAATTTAATGTATTATATGCAATTTATGTATGCTGCTAATAAATATGTGGAAGATTTTTCTTTATCTTATCATTCTTTGTTAAATCAAGAGGAAAAATTTATTTTATGTGTAGTAGAAAATGCAGTTCTTAACCAGAATTTTATTATTTCAAATCCACAATATTATAGTAGACAAATACTAGAAGCATCTTTAGGCCAAACTTTTTTAAGATTATTGTTAAAAAAATGAGTTGAATCATTAACTCTTTGTTTATATTCTTTTTTATTACTTTTCTTTTTGTTATTTATTATTCTTATCGTTTTCTGTACTTTCTATTCCCAGTCGTTCGCAGAGTTCTGGATCGTTCTTTATACGCTCCATCTCTTCATTAATGATGACCTGGGCATCTGCCTTTATCTGGTCATAGTTACGTTGTATCTGCTGGAGCATGATGTCGTTTCCGTTTTTATCCAAGAAGGTGTTTATAATAGGAATTTTTTTGTAAGCCTTTTCTTCTGCACTTACCTTAGTATGGTCCACGATAATTTCTGCATGAAAAATCTTCTGGTCAATTTTTTCCCCGAAATTGTCTGATACGGAACCGACAAATGTTCCCTGTGAGAGATTGGAAATCTTGGATGCCGGAATCAGAGAGTCCAGTTGTGTATTGATGGATGTGGAGACATCCTGACGATTGATGGATAAGGACTGCCGTTTCTGTAAAATTTTTCCGAATCTTTCTGAAAGTGTCTTGGCTGTTTCGCCTACCACCTGTCCGCTGAAAATATTGCCGACCGTATTTTGGATTACCTTGCTTTCTTTTTCTCCATAGTCACGGTTGAGCTGGCTGAAGTCTTGAAATCCCAGACAGACAGCTACCTTGTTGGAACGTGCCGTCGCAATAAGGTTGTCCAGTCCACGGAAATAGATGGTCGGAAGCTCATCTATAATGATAGTGCTTTTAAGCTGACCTTTCTTATTTATCAGTTTGACGATTCTGGAATTATACAGTCCGAGTGCAGCGGAATAGATGTTTTGTCGGTCCGGATTATTGCCTACACAAAGAATTTTAGGTTCCTTCGGATTATTGATGTCCAAAGAAAAATCATTGCCTGTCATAACCCAATATAGCTGTGGAGAAATCATTCTGGTAAGCGGAATTTTTGCGGAAGCTATTTGGCCTTGCAACTGATCTTGTGCTCCGCCTTTCCAGGCATCCATGAAAGGAGAAAGGTAGTTCTCCAGTTCCGGATAGGAAGTCAATATGGTAAACAAATCAGAGTAAGGCTTGTTCAGTAGTTCTACAGCATGAGGGAAGCTGCAATAGATACCGTTTTTATAGATTGTAGGCTCGGCATCCAGCGCCTTGCCGCATTTCTGCGGTAGGTTTCCGAATGCCTGCCCCCAAACCGTGCTTACATGTCTCCATGTACACGGCTCTCCATTACACCTCAATTTAGTTGCTTTGTATCTTCGCCAAACACGCTGGACATACTGCCAAGGATTTGCGGTGCATCTGCAACATGGCTTTTTCCCATTCCGTCTTGCCCGTCAGAGATTTAAGTGTTCTGACGTGGTGCATTACGGTTTTGCCATGACTCCCACAAACTTCACATACTTCTGCCTTTAGTCTTTCAATAAGGCTTGGGAAAGGAAGCACAAAAGGATTGGGGAGATTATCGCAATTTGCCTCGGTAGTAGTTTCTCTCTTTTTGAAACCTTCGTTGTAGAGCATACGGCATTTCTCCTTACCCTTGCTATCAGTATATCTTATAACAGTGTCTTTGCCCTCACGATATTTGACTATCACTTTGGCAACGCTGATATTAAGTTTCTGAGCAAGTGTGCGATAGAAACTATATGTCATTACATAACCGAAACGTTTGGCTAACGTAGAGACATTATTAGCTATGGCATAGTAATTATAGAAACCTCTGATTTCCGAGTTTACTTTGGCGAGTATGTCTTCGGGGTTGCTATTTGTAAGATAGCCCCTTGACTTAGGCCTCCAATCCTCCTTGCCGTTCTTTTGAATAATTGAAACTGCATCGTAAGATTGTAGTCTCGTCTTTACTACGTCTCTTGGAAGTAACAACATCACTTTGCCGTTGAACATTCTCTTTAACCGTCCGTTCTTGTCTCTTTTGGTTGCTTGTGAACTTCTTATTGTGATTTCATACCCAAGGAATTTGGCTCGTTCTTGTGCATGGGTTATCAAGGTCTTTTCTTTTGACATTTCGAGTTTAAGCATTTCTTGCATAAACTTTGTTATGTCAGCCTTAATCCTCTCGCATTCGGATTTTGAGCCAATTACTCCGATGACAAAATCATCTGCGTACCTTACATACTTCATCTTCCTATAAGATGAGTCCATTTCGTCAACCGAGGGAATAGACCGAAGCCGCTCCTCATATTCCTTGACTTTTTCGGTCATGAATGTTTTTGCGTCCTCGTCCGTTTCAGCTTTCAGTTTCGCAATCAGTCTGCGCTTTCTGTCCGTTATAAGTCCGTACTCGTGATTCTTGACTCTTTTCTTGCCACCTTTATCGAATGATTGGATATAGTCTGCCATATACTTATCGAACTTGTCAAGATAGATGTTTGCCAAAATGGGGCTTATGATTCCACCTTGGGGTGTTCCACTGTATGTGTTGTGGAATTTCCAATCTTCGATATATCCCGCATTGAGAAACTTTCTTATCAGACGGAGAAAACGCTCGTCAATTATGCGTTCTCCCAATATGCCTATCAGAACATTATGGTCTATATTGTCAAAGAATCCTTTGATGTCTCCCTCTATGAACCATTTTGTTCCCAAGAAAGTCTTTTGAATATGGGTCAGAGCAGTCTGACAACTCTTACGAGGTCTAAAACCATGAGAGGTTGATTCAAAGTAGCCCTCATATATGGCTTCAAGAATCATTCTCACCACTTCCTGCACCAACTTGTCTTCAAATGACGGAATACCCAAAGGTCGCATCTTGCCATTCTTCTTGGGAATGTACGTGCGTCTTGTGGGATTAGGCTTGTAAGTTTCGTCTCTCAAACCTACGATGAGTCGCTCTATTCTCTGGATGCTCATTTCATCTACAGTCTTGCCGTCTGTGCCGGCAGTCATGTTGCCTTTCTTCGATGCTATTCTCTGATAGGCTCGATAGAACATATCCTCGTTGAATAGAATACGGTACAGTCTATCGAACTTATAGCCCGATACATTGCTGTGTTTCACTAAATTGTTCAATATGATTTCCGGACTTTTCATAATGTATTTCACATTTTCCTTTAACAATATTGATAGGCGTAACTGCCCCCCTTTGCCATGTGCAAGCCGTTAACTTGCTCGGACTACTACGAGGGCTCCGTTACCATACCAACTATTCAAGCCCTATGGCTATAGCCTTGCGGCGTGTTGGGTTAGGCAATCCCCATTTAGTCAGTGTATTAATAGCGCGATAGACTGTCGGATGCAACGTTCGTCCGTTAATCCGCTTATGGCGGACGTGCCGAAGTCAGTTCCATGTCCCAGACAACCTAAAAACTTGCTGGGATACATTCGGAGTGACGTATATAACTGCCTTGCGTCACTGCCCTGGTTTGTGCCACTGGATTGTTGTTCAACCAATTCAGGCTTCATCCTTATGTCTATCGTTTTGCCTTGCCATTCAGTCGCAACACGGCAATTAGTTGACTTATGGCTTTTCCAACGTGCTACACTCCCCCTCGGGATTTTCCTCTGGGATAAGTTGGATGGCAATAGGATTATTTAACACGTTAAACTTTGTTATCTGCTTCTTAACGAATGTAAAAGTAGCATAAAACGCCATTTTCAGTGCTTAGGAACTCTATCCTAATTCATGCTACAAATAATTAATACACAGCCTTATGGGCGCACTTCAAATACCAGATTATAGCTGCAAGCAGGATAATCGGAGACTCTACAAAGAAGTCACCCTGTTTTTCGATCCAGGTCTTATTCAAATTTAACATAATGGTATAGCTTGCTTCGTATGCGTCTGAAATGTCCGTCATGAACTCAGGATTAATGGGATTACAGCGGTGTGAGCGGTGCGGATCATCGAAATTGATGACATAGAAATGCGGTTTTATCTTGTATTTGTCCATATTGTGCAACAGGGTATTGTAGGCAATAGTGGATAGGTCATCAAATTTATAGTCATAGATATAGACACTGAATCCTTTGGAAATCATCTGTTTGATGTAGTTGTTTACTACCGCATAGGATTTACCGGAACCCGGTGTACCCAGTACGATAGTGGCACGGAAAGGATTGACCACATTAATCCAGCCGTTGTTGGTTTTACCTCCGTATTGGAATCTGGTGGGCAGATTGACGGAATATTCATTCTCCATCAGCCTTGTCTCCTGCATAAAGGATTCGTTTTCCATATTGAATACGTCCTCCATCAGATTATGTCTGTAAAGACGGCTGATCCACAGTCCTGCCATAAGCAGACAAAGATACCCGGCAATGAGTGTCGCTACATATAGGGAAGTGACCGCTTCATGTGGAAAAGGAAGGTCAAGCAACCACCAGTTCATAAAAAAGAGAACCGCTCCGGTTGTAAGCACCGCCCATATACGTTGCCAGGTAATCTTTTCTCCCTTAACCCCGATAGTCCCCATACAGGATATTGCAAGCAGAAGGGTGGCAATAAGTTTGGTCCAGAGTATACAGCCGAAAATTCCTGTTGTCCTGTCAAAGTTCATCAGTATGCGGTCAATGACATCCAGTTTCAGGTTCCAGGCTGTTATGCTGGGATAGCAGTATACATAAACGTGGACTACCAGAATAAAAATACTGACTGCCCTGCCGAATTCCATAATTTTGGCAAGGGCTCTCAAATCGTCTTCCTGTTGCATATAGTTTGTATTTGGTTGTGGAGGATTTTTCAGTTCCTCCCGTTAATGACAAATTGAATTAAATTCCGCGTGACTTGCGTTTCTGTGATTTCTTTTTCCGTTTCATACGGCGACGGAAGGCTTCTTCCTCGTAATCGACAGCCGGATTTGTATCGAAGGAAAGGATGCCTGCCGCCTGTTCAAGCGCACTGCCTTTTTCCATAGTATGGCCGTACCGTTTCCAAAGTTCTTCCTGATCTGATTGTTGTCTGTCCTGCCAGGGTATTCCTTCCCACCAGTTGATAAGGTCGTTGAATACGTTGGCGGAAAACTCCTTTCCCATACGTGAGCCGTTGAATGCCTCGCGCCGTTCATGGTCTATGAATGTGACACCATAGATACGTCCGGTATCGTTCCTTCGGAATACCACATCAATGTGGTCCTGTTTCAGCAGTTCCATGAATTCCTGTTCCGATTTTGCGTTACGCATAGCCCGTATGACTTTGCCGGATATGGCAGGTAACCATTTACCTTCCTTAAAGTCATGTGTATGCCGTAACATACGTTCGTTCAGCCCCGTATTCCCGAAACGCTTGCCGAACCTTGCACTTTTTATCGGAGGGCTGACTACCTTTCCGCTGTCGTCTGTAGCCGAATAGATGATACCCGTATAGGGTATTCCCCTGTAATCACCCCGTACCTGTCGGGCTTCAATGTTCAGTGTGGAAAGCAGTGCAGAGAACTCCCCGAAGGTCTGGAAACGGTAACTTTCCAATACGGCTTTCAGCGTATTTCCTATCTGATGGCGTATATCCCCTTTCATGGCATCTACCTTTTTCAATTCCGCTTTCGGATTTCTCTCTTGGGAGTCTGCACTGTTGCGCAGTCCAAACTCCTGTTCCAGTTCCCGGCAGGCAGTCATGGAACGCCGGTGCTCATAGGAGTCATTTATTTTCTTTCCGTCATCGTCTATGCATACACTCACGATATGTACGTGTGTGTTGCAGGTGTCACCATGCTTGTACACAATGAACGGCTGGTCTCCATATCCCATTTTCTGCATGTATTTCTCAGCCAGTTCCGCCAGCCTGTCATTGTCCAGCCTGTCCTCCGGTGCCGGGCTGAGAGCAATGTGCAGTACGGGTTTTTCTGTCCTGCGGTTAGATGTCAGATGGTTCTCAAATGAAAGAAGAGCCAGACGTATATCCTCGCTCGGCAATCCCGGGCGGTCGGAAATCATTCTATGTCCCGAAATGATTTCCGCTGTTCCGTCAAGTACCTTGTAATGGTTATAGGTCAGTGCTCCGTAAATGCTTGTTCCGTGACTTATTTTTGCAACCATTTTTCTTCGTATTCTTTGGTCATTGCCATAATCTGTTTATTGAGCAGCACCAGTTCCAGTGTTGCTTTTTCAAGCTTATAAAGCAGGGATCTTGCCCTTTTGTCCCCGAAATTTTTCTGTATAGCCCTTACGGTCTGATTGTAATTGTTGCCTATGGCTTGGAACTGCTTGTAGAATTCTCCGAGCCGGATGTAATAGTCCATGGAAACCTTGTCCACCCTGATTACTTTCAGTTGCTCTGAAAAGACCGATTTCTTGATGAAAATAGTTCTGTCTCTTGCTCCGGATTCCAGAAACAGTTTCTCGAATCTTCCTTTCTCTTGTGCGTTCAGGCGGAAACTGTATTTGTAGTCTGCCGGGTCAGCCTTCGGTTTTCTGCCTGTCTTTTTCTTTTGTTCTTTTTCCATGTTTTTCTGCTTTTGGGTTGTTTTTACTTTTTCTCTCAGATTTTCCGACTTTGGAGGAAAATCCCCGACCGTGAGGGAGGCAAGTTTGTCTTTGTCGGGCAGAAGACTTTCTGTCGGACAAAGACACAACTTGCTCTGTTCGTTTGAACAGAGAATCCACCTCCGGCGGATTGCAGTGCGGCGTGAGCGGCGTGCTGCGGTCCGTCGGGATGTGTTCCTTTTTATTTATCGGTTCTGACTCTGCAAAATTATATTCATATAAGATGCTGTGGAATAGATGCTTGTATGACATTTGACGACATCTGATGACATCTGATGCCTTATTGCTTGCGGAGTGTATCTCATATACCTTAAACATCTTATTTTTGATGCAGTTTCCTGTATGCAACAGGGTGTTGGAACAACATTGTACCGTTATCCTGATGTCCTGTTGTGATATGGTGATAAGGTAGTGACATACCAACATAAGGTTTTAATGACATTCTATTGCAATAACATAATGACATATCATTATAGTATTGTCTTTCTGTAAGGCGATACTATTGTAACCTTGTCGGATTATATCGTTATGCTGTTGTGTCAATGCGTTATCATCCTGTTACAGGGATATGTTACTGTAACGGAACAAGACCCTGATAATGTATCCATAAGATATTGTAATATAATAAGGAACCAATGTTATCACATTGATGGCAGGAAAAAGTATGAATATTAACCCCAAAATGAAAAGGTATGAACAAACATCCGATTCTTGTCGCCTTCAGTAACCAGAAAGGCGGTGTAGGCAAGTCCACGGTAACAGTGGTGCTTGCCAGTTATTTCAATTATGTGAGAGGTCTGAATGTTGCGGTCGTGGATTGTGACTACCCGCAGTTCAGTCTGGAAAAGCTCAGGGGAAGGGATTTGAAGAACCTTGAGAAAAGCGAATATCACCAGCGTATGTTCTGTCGTCAGTTTGAGGACAGTTCCCGCAAGGCCTATCCGATACTCACTTCCCGTCCAGAGGCGGCAGCGGAAGTTCCCGGCAGACTGGAAGGTGAGTATGACCTGATATTCTTTGACCTTCCCGGAACTGTAAACTCCCGGGGAGTATTTGAATCCGTCATGAATATGGATTTTATTTTTACTCCGATTGTGAAGGACCGGATGGTTATGCAGAGCAGTCTGTCCTTTGTTTCTACCGTACAGGACTTTATCGGCCTGCATCCTGAAGCTCCACTGAAGGACATACGTCTGTTCTGGAACCGTATGGACAGCCGTACCTCCAAGGAACTTTATGTGATGTACAATGAAATCGTATCCCGTATGGGGTTGAAGGTCTTTGAGACCGTACTGCCGGATCTTGAACGCTTTAACAAGGAGATGACACCTTCATCCCGACAGCATTTCCGTTGTACCCTTCTTCCGCCTTCGGAATCCCTGTTGAAAGACAGCCGTCTTGAAGCGTTTGCCGATGAGATGGAACGTATCATATTTCCCGGATGAGAGTTATGGCAAAGAAAAGAGATATATTCAAGGTGGATGAGGATGCCTTAAAGGATATGATGGCCAGTGAATCCATCTCCTGTCACCCGTCAGGAACTGGCGGCAGTGAATGCGGAGTGTCTTCCGCTGAGAAAGAGGGTATTGTCCGTAAAGTAGAAAAAACAGAGCAGGAAAAGCCCCGTAAGGCGATAAATGAAGAGTCTGGTTTGGAGGAGAAGGTGGAAATGTACAGGACACTGTTTCTTGACAGAAAAAAGTCTGTACACAGGAAACAGACCTATATCAGCTATGACACTTATTGTAAACTGGCCCGTATACTTCCCCTTCTGAGTGATGACATGAGTGTGCCGGCCTTTTTGGATAATGTGCTGTCACATCATCTTGAGACTTACAGTAAAGAGCTCGGCGAGCTGTTTCGCCGTAAAACCCAAAAACCATTCTGATTATGATTTGGATTGTATTGACCCTTTCCGTGTTGGTCTGTGGTCTTCTGTTATGCTGTATCTGTGTTATGGCAAATAAGATCAGTTCATTGGAAGGACGTATCAGTGAACTGAATGAAAAGGTGGGGATATCAGACAGATTTTCCGAGTACAGCCGTATTTATCTGAACGATATGCCTGTCGGAAACGGTCATCAGATACGACTCCGTCATGTTTTGTATGAAAAGGCAAGCCGTATAATTCCGTTTGTTGCTCCCGGGCTCAGCGTTTCTACTTATGTCAGCAATATTGTAGAGGAACATCTGAAATGTCATGGCGAACTGTTGAAAGGGGAACTTGAACATTTTCTTTATAATGATGCACCATGGAAGATTTGATTTACCTGTTTGTACGCATTGTCTGTACTGTCTGTTTGCTGTATGGTGTATATGGCTGGAGAAGGCGTATTGAGGAAATATGCTCACTTCTTTATGGGAAACCTCCCGTAAGGAAAGACAGGCAGGAATCTGCCGTAAGTGTTTCAGAAGAGAGTGTGATGGGAAGTACCCGTTTTGTATATCTGGACGAGAATGCCGGAAAAACAGCTGCCCCGTTTATGAGCCAGCCGCTTGAAAGGGACTTTATCGGTGAAGAGGAGGATGTGCCACAGGAGGATGTTGAGTGTACTCTACCCTTGGAAAAGATGAAACTTTTGCGTCAGGTACAGGAAGAACAGGATGCGGAGTCACCGGATGTGGAATCCATTTCACCTGTTCTTTCCTGTAGGGATATGGAAGTTCTCGGGGATTATTTGGCACACAGGAAGGATACAGATGAAGAAAAGGCTGTACAGGCAGCCCGTGTTCTTTTTTCCATCCGGCAAACTAATCTGATAGATGTATTTCTATCCAATATGGAAAACTCCGAAATAATAGAGGAGCTTATAGAACGGTATCTTGATGAAGATGGTAATCCGAAACCACTTAGACATAGGGAAGAGAATGAGTCTTTGGAAAACTGGCGACAGTATATTTGAATGAACTGCAAGGAAATGTGAATATAATTATATTAATCCTCAATAAACCTGATTATATTAAAATTTAATTTTGGGTAAAAATGAAAATCAGGCATGTTTGAAGTAGTGTTGAACTAAAGGAATAAGCTAAAGGTTTGAACGATTTACGGCTATGAATAACTGGCAAACCTTTAGCTTATCATTCCTTTAGTCCTGTCTTACTTTGAATGGATCTGATTTTCAGATGTTTATCCGAGAATAAATTGTGAATAGTCAAGCCTGTTAAGGATTAACATTGTTTGAATTACAATCTCCGATTTACATAGCCATTTTCTTTCTTTTAAGTTTATTAGGCACTATATAAAATAAGGTTTTAGGGTACTGATAACCAATAACCCTACTCCTTATTCTGTATAAACTTTATTTTTGTTTGAGAGTAGAATCCTCTGATTGGATTTGGTTTTTATTAATGGAATTGGGAGATTCAGATAATTTTTCCATTTTTTGTATAATTTCTTTGTATTGGTATTCTGTAATTTCAGTTGTTGCAAACTTATTATTAAAGAATGTCATACCAAATGGTAAAAATAAAGAAATAATCAGTGCTGCCCAAGCAAAGTTTCTACTGATTTTAGCTTCTTTTATTTCTCTTTTATAGGAAATTACTTCTAGGGTTTCAAAATTATTCTGTACAAGTTTTTTTAATGTTTCAGTTGGGTAGACTATACATCTGAAATAGCATAATATTTTATGTGTTAATTCTTTTTGACAACAACTACCACTTAAAATTAAATTATTTGTTAAATCGTATAGTTTAGCTGTTCCATTTTCTATCTCTAATCTTCCATTAGAAATTGTATATGAACCATTATTGGTTATACCGACATCTATTTCAGATGATTCATATATGATGAAAGATTGATTTGTTTCTATTTTTATGCAATAGATATAACCTTCTTGTTCTAAAAATTCTAATAGTGATATAATATCAATAATCAGTTTAATAGCTTTTTTATAATATTCTTGATTCTGGTATAGAATAAAAACTTCTTCTCGTGAATTTGTAGAAAAAATGGCTACATTATTATTTTTAAAGTAATGTTTTATGTAAGATGTGATAATAGGCATATCTGAAGCATCCTGTTGTAACAGATCATTTATAATCTGTTTATCAATTTTACTAAAGTTTTTCATTTCCTTTTTCTATTAATTCGATTTTCGTATTTTTTTTTATTTATAATTTTGTTTGCTTGTTCAATCTGTTTATCACGTTTCTTAATCTCATTATTTTGTTGTTCTATAATCTGTAGCATTGACTCTATCATTTTTGTTTTATTTTGAGATTCCTGCATAACTTCTTCAATTTTGCTTTCAAATTTATATCCTTTACGATTTACACGTTCATATATCTTATTACAATCATCAACAGTTTCACAAGTTAATAAACCGTTAATATCTTCTTGTAAATCAAATCGTAATCTTACAAGATTTTTTCCTTTAATATCAACTCCAGAATTTACTAATGTTTTAATATCCTCCCACACCAATTTTGATGTATGTAATAAGAATATATTATCAAAAAGGCTTGTAATTTTTAATTCATTAATATTGTTATTTCCTGTTTCTGATAGATATGCCGTAAGTGCTTGGGGTTTACATAGAACATTGGCATCAATATTTAGACTTTTGGCACAATAATGAATACGTGTTGAATTCGTTAAAACATAATATTTATTCATGAGTAAATCAGCCCTATTGCTGTTTCCAGTTCTGTTATTATTTATTTTATTAAGTTTCTTAATTGTCAGATATAGAATCGTATCAGTTTTTGCTATATCCTCATTTTTATTATCTTCTCTATATAGAGCCTTTTCTGTTTTATTCGTTTCTTCTAATGCTTTTTTTTCTAATAAATAAAATTCGTTTTGATCTATTTCTACATCAAAAGGCATTGAGTCGTATTTAATTTTACTTCCTAAAAGAGTCTTAATTTGTTCAGAAATTAAAGTAATTCCATATTTTTGATTGTAGAAATTATTAATGTATGTTTCCCACTTAAAATCATTTGACTGCTCTTTATGTTTTGTGAAATAAAAATCTTCTATAAAAACATTTTTTAGATTTTGTCTTATAATAGGATCGTTACTATCTAAAAGGTTCGATACATAAGGATACCTTTTTGTTGCAGCTTCAGCATGATTGTATACCTCTTTAATAACATCTTGTGGTATATATAATTTACATCCACATGATAGTAATTGTTGAATGATTATTCTATATTGTTCACTTAGTGATGCATTTTTTGTAATTGCATATAATACAATGTCAGTGTCTAATATAAATTCTTTTTCTTTAATTATTCCACTCTTAAAATTTTTCAATAATGGGTCTATATTCATTATTTGTGTAGTAATATACATTTTCGCTAATATTTCTAGAATATTTTGTTGTGATTTTGTAGGTTTTTCAATTACACTTCCAATTGAATAAATTATAAGATTTGACAGCTCATTTTGCTCTTCTGGAGGAAGTTTTTTTGATGCAATTGATTCAAGAGTAGGTAAGTTTTCTATCTTTTTTTGAGTATCTAGTTCAAAAAAAGATAGACCTGATACTGTATAATAATAGTCTATACAATCTTTTATATTAGATTTTATTTGTTGTAGATTCTTGATTTCTTTTTTGTATTCCTTTTGGATTTTTTCTACAATTTCACAGATTAATATATTTTGTTGTTCGGTAATATAGTTTCTATGATTATCTACTTCTTTCAGTGTATTACTCGTTAAAACTATTTTTTCATCTTTTAATTCAATTAGTTTGTTATTTATAAGTTCATGTATTGCTGCTTGGATTTTACTTTCATCAATAAAAAGTGTTTTGTGATGTGTATCGAAATATTTTTTTATATCCTTATCTGTATTAATCTTACCACTTATAATTAATGATAGTATTGTTTTGTGAAATAAACTATTTCTCTTTTCTTTTATTTCTTTTTTATTATATAGAAGGCAGGATTTTAACATTGCTTCTTCTATAAGTTTGTCTTCAAATAACTCGTCCATTGTTAATGTATTTTATAGAAATTATCAAGTTTGATATTTAAGGTTTTCAAAGATATATATTTCGAAGTATATTAAAAACAGTTTTAATATATTCCTATTATTTTTTATTGAGATGTGATTAATGGTAGAAGAATAATTTAATAGAATTTTTTAGCGATTAAGTGGTTTTATGTCATCTGATGACATTTGCAGTCATCTGATGACAGACTTGTATCACAGCTGTTTATACATTATATATTTGTGGTCGAATTAAAAATTTATGTCAAACCCCTAAATGATTCGACAATGAGAAAAAGAATCCTTTTATCAGTATTGTGTGTGCTGGCAACGGTCGGTGCTTTTGCACAGGGACAGGGTCTTGCCGGTATCAATGAAGCGACAAGCCTTATGACCTCGTATTTTGATCCTGCCACCAAGTTATGCTATGCAATTGGTGCTGTACTTGGTCTTGTGGGCGGTATCAAGACCTACGGCAAGTTCAGCAGCGGTGACCCGGATACCTCAAAGACTGCTGCAAGCTGGTTCTTTGCCTGTATTTTCCTGATTGTTGCAGCCACCATTCTCCGTTCTTTTTTCCTGTAAGCCATGGATTACCGTATAAACAAGGGAGCAGGTCGCCCGATTGAGTTCAAGGGTTTGAAGTCACAGTACCTGTTTCTTTTTGCCGGAGGTCTTGTATCGGTCTTTCTGATGGTGGTTGTACTTTATATGACCGGTGTCAGCCAGGTGGTATGTCTCTCTTTCGGGGCGGTGTCCGGCTCGCTGGTTGTATGGACTACCTTCCGCATGAATGCCCGTTACGGCGAGCACGGGCTGATGAAGATGCTGGCAGAGAAACGTCATCCGCGTTATCTTTCAGCCCGACGCAGGATATTCAGAGTATTAACCCAAAAGAAGAGAAAGAAATGAGAAGTGTATTGAAGGCTTGTAATCTGGAAGACAGGTTTCCGATTCTGGCCGTGGAGAACAACTGTATCGTTAGTAAGGATGCGGACATTACGGTAGCCTTTGAGGTGGAGTTTCCCGAACTGTATACGGTAACGGCATCTGAATATGAAGCCCTTCACGGAACCTGGGTAAAGGCGATGAAGGTCTTGCCCAACTATTCTGTCGTGTACAAGCAGGACTGGTTTACCAAGGAAAGTTACCGGAATGAAGAAGGAGGTATGGGAAGTTTCCTTTCCCGCAGTTATGAACGCCATTTCAATGAACGTCCTTATCTGAAACACCGATGTTTCCTTTATCTGACCAAGACAACCCGTGAGAGAGCACGGCGCCGCAGTGATTTCAGTACCTTGTGCCGCAGCTATATCCTTCCCAGGGAAATTACAGACTGGGATTCAGTGGTGAAGTTTCTGGAGTCTGTGGAACAGTTTGAGCGTATTATGAACGATTCCGGATATGTCAGGATGAAGCGTCTCAGGACGGAGGAAGTGGTCGGAACGGAAGAGCGTCCCGGTCTTTTTGAAAAGTATCTGACTCTCTGTATGGAAGATACGCATCCCGTATTGCAGGACATCTGTCTTGATCCTGAGCGTATGCGTATAGGTGACAGGCGGCTTTGTCTGCATGTACTTTCCGATACGGAAGACCTGCCGGGCAGTGTGGGTACGGATATGCGCTATGAACGTCTGTCTACGGACCGTAGTGATTGCCGTCTTTCATTTGCCGCTCCGGTTGGTATTCTGCTTTCATGCAACCATGTCTATTCGCAGTATGTGTTCATTGATGATGCTCAGGAAATCCTGCAGCGCATGGAAAAAACCTCACGCAATATGCTGTCCCTTTCAAAATACAGCCGCAGCAATGCCGTGAACTATGAATGGGCCGAAATGTATCTGGATGAGGCACATACGAAAGGGCTTGTTCCCGTCCGTTGCCATTGTAACGTACTGGCTTGGGCGGAGGATGAAGAAGAACTCAGGCGTATCAAGAACGATACCGGCAGTCAGCTTGCCCTGATGGGATGTGTCCCCCATTACAATACGATAGATACTCCGGTATTGTTTTGGGCCGGTATTCCCGGTAATGCGGGTGATTTCCCGGCAGAGGAAAGTTTCTATACCTTTTTGGAGCAGGCGGTCTGCCTGTTCTCCTCCGAGACGAATTACCGCAGTTCACCCAGCCCGTTCGGAATCCGTATGACGGACAGGCAGAGTGGCGTACCTCTTCATCTGGATATCAGTGACCTTCCTATGCGCAAGGGGATTATCACCAACCGCAACAAGTTCATACTCGGTCCCTCCGGTAGTGGGAAGTCGTTTTTTACGAACCACCTTGTCCGCCAGTACTATGAACAGGGATGTCATATCCTGCTGGTGGATACCGGAAACAGCTATCAGGGATTATGCAGTCTTATTCACAACCGTACCCGTGGCGAGGATGGCATTTACATTACCTATGAGGAGGATAATCCGATTGCATTCAATCCTTTCTATACGGATTCGGGAGAATTTGACGTGGAAAAGCGTGAAAGTATCAAGACCCTGATACTCACACTCTGGAAACGGGAGGATGAGGCTCCCAGACGCTCGGAAGAGGTTGCCCTTTCAGGAGCGGTGAACGCCTATATCCGCAGGATAACGGAGGACAGGGATATCAGGCCGGACTTTAACGGATTCTATGAATTTGTGCGTGATGATTACCGCCGGATGATAGAGGAGAAGAAAGTCCGTGAGAAGGATTTCGACATTGACGGTTTTCTTAATGTACTAGAACCGTTCTACCGTGGCGGTGACTATGATTTTCTGCTTAATTCGGACAAGGAGCTGGATCTTACAAACAAGCGTTTTATTGTATTTGAGTTGGACAATATCAGCGGAAACAAGGTGCTTCTGCCCGTAGTCACTCTGATAATTATGGAAACTTTCATCTCCAAGATGAGACGTTTGAAAGGTATCCGCAAGATGATACTTATCGAGGAATGTTGGAAGGCTCTGATGTCCGCCAATATGAGTGAGTATATAAAGTATCTCTTTAAGACGGTCAGAAAATATTTCGGCGAGGCTGTCGTGGTCACTCAGGAAGTGGATGACATTATCAGTTCTCCGATAGTTAAGGAAGCCATTATCAACAACAGTGACTGCAAGATTCTTCTTGACCAGCGGAAATACATGAATAAGTTTGACCATATCCAACGGCTGCTGGGACTGACCGACAAGGAACGCGGACAGATTCTGTCCATCAACCAGGCCAACCATCCCGGGCGTTCATACCGTGAAGTCTGGATTGGTTTGGGTGGTACACACTCCGCCGTGTATGCTACTGAAGTCAGTGAAGAGGAGTATGCCGTATATACTACGGAAGAGTCTGAAAAGCTGGAGTTGCAGAAATTGGCGGATGAACTGGACGGAAATCTGGAACTTGCCGTGAAGCGAATGGCGGAAAGCAGAAGAGAAAAGAGAACGGAAATATCGGAAAAGAAAGGATAAGTAGTATATGTATGACAGTTTTGAGACAGACGAAAGGAAACGTGAGGAAATAATAGAGTGTTTCTATTGGTCCCTTATGAACGGATGGGATATTCCGAAGGATATTCGTGAACATTACGGTTTTTCCAAGGATTACGAATTGTATAATCAACTTGAAGGTATGGATTCTGAAGAATACCGACAGAAAAGGCTTAAAGGTGAGGTCCCGGATATACTGGAACTTGATGCCGGACTCACGCGTACTGTCGGCGCTATTTTTGAGAGGCTGTGCCCCCGTCCTCCTGCTCCTTATATTGACAGACTGTACAGTGACTTTAAGAAATTGGAGGGTATTGCTGCCAATCCGAAGAATATTGACGGTATGTTCATATACAGGGATTTCCTTGTAAGATATGGTATAGACCGCCATTCAACTGCTACGGTCATACAAGAACAGGCCGGATATGCCTGTCGGGAACTTGATGCAAGGATTGCCAGTCTTACCGGGAGGAAGGTGACTGAGGACAAGACCTGTGAAAAAAGGGAAAACAGACCGTGCCGGAAAATCCATATTCCGGTCAATCCGAAGCCGAAAGGACGGAAGATGGGGCTCTGACCGTCTCTCAGTGATGTTAAACAGATATTAAGAAAGACAAGAAATGAAAAACAGACAGTTGTATAGGATAGCCGTCTGCCTGATAGGGGCGGCATCACTGCTGCTGCAAGGCTGCGGTGAAAAAGGGAACAGGGACTGTGACCGTCTTTGCGGTTCATGGACCAGTGTGGAAGGCAAGCCGGATGTACTTATATATAAGGAAGGTGATGCCTATAAGGTTACGGTATTCGCCCGCAGCGGCAGGATGCGCAGATTGAAACCCGAAACCTATTTGCTGGTGGAAGAGAACGGTAATCTGTTCATCAATACCGGCTACCGTATAGACATTGCCTACAATGAGGCGGCAGATATATTGACTTTCTCCCCGAACGGAGATTATGTAAGAAAGGAGGTACGATGATGAGGAAAAGACTGGCCGTAATTTGTTTGGGGAGTGTCTTGCTTGCCGGACAGTTACATGCACAATGGGTGGTGACCGACCCCGGAAACCTTGCCCAAAGTATCATAAATATGTCGGACAATATCGTACATACCTCTTCGACTGCTACAAGTACCGCCCAGAATTTTGCGGAAACGGTGAAGATATACCAGCAGTACAAGAAGTATTACGATGCCCTGAAGTCCGTAAACAATCTGGTGAAGGATGCCCGTAAGGTCAGTGAGGTCATTCTGATGGTCGGTGACGTGTCGGACATTTATGTGACCAACTTCCAGAAGATGCTGGGTGACGAGAATTTCTCCCCTGAAGAGCTGGATGCCATCGCTTTCGGATATACCCGTCTTTTGGAGGAAAGCAACGGTGTGTTACAGGATTTGAAGCAGGTTATCAATGTCAGTACCCTTTCCATGACTGACAAGGACAGGATGGATGTGGTGGATGACTGCCATGCGAGTATGCGCCGTTACCGAAATCTGGTTAATTATTATACGAACAGGAATATTGCCGTGAGTTTTCTGCGTGCCCGTAAGAAGAACGACTTGGACCGTGTGTTGAAACTTTACGGTGATGACACCTCAAAATACTGGTAGAATATGGTATTGTTATCCGTTGATTTCTCGAATCTCCACACTATTCTGGAGAGTCTTTACACTGAGATGATGCCACTTTGTGAAGATATGCTGGACGTGTCCAAGGGACTTGCCGGATTGGGAGCTCTGTTCTATGTCGCTGTCCGCGTCTGGCAGTCTCTGGCCCGTGCAGAGCCGATAGATGTATATCCGCTTCTTCGTCCGTTTGCGATAGGTATCTGTATTATGCTGTTCCCTACTTTGATTCTCGGAACGATGAATACCGTACTGAGTCCGATTGTACAGGGGACACACCGTATGCTTGAAGGACAGACGATGGACATGCAGCAATATCGCGAGCAGAAGGACCGTCTGGAGAGGGAAGCCATGCTGCGTAATCCGGAAACGGCCTACCTTGTCAGTGACGAGGAGTTTGACCGCCAGCTGGATGAACTCGGATGGTCACCCGCGGCTATGGCCACCCGTATGGGTATGTATATGGAAGTGGGTATGTATAATATGGAGAAGGGTATCCGTGACGCTTTCCGCAGCCTGCTTGAACTCCTGTTCTCTGCGGCCTCCCTGCTTATAGACACGGTAAGGACATTTTTTCTCGTTGTATTGTCTATTCTCGGTCCGGTCGCCTTTGCTTTCAGTGTCTGGGACGGCTTCCAGTCCACGCTCAGCCAGTGGTTTACCCGTTACATATCCGTTTATCTCTGGCTTCCCGTGAGTGACCTTTTCAGCTGTATGCTGGCAAAGATACAGGTCCTTATGCTCCAGAATGACATTCTGGAACTTCAGAACAATCCGAACTATTCGCTGGACAACTCCAATTCTGTGTATGTGATCTTCATGCTCATCGGTATAATCGGATACTTCACGGTTCCTACGGTGGCGGGCTGGATTGTACAGGCAGGCGGTGCCGGAAACTATAATCGCAACATCAACCGCACTGCAACCAAGGCCGGAGGATTTGCCGCCGGTACAGCCGGTTCAGGATTGGGTAATATAGGAGGCCGTCTTCGTGGAAAATAAAATGAACATAATCACTAAAATCATGAAAACAGATGGAATTCAAATCCCTGACCAATATTGAAAGCGGTTTCAGACGGATACGTCTGATGCTTGCAGCCTTTGTGGTATGTTGTACGCTTGTCAGCATTTATGCCCTTTGGAGTTCATACCGCTTTGCCGAGAAGCAGCGTGAGAAAATCTATGTACTGGACGGAGGCAAGTCACTGATGCTTGCCCTTTCACAGGACCTTTCACAGAACCGTCCGGCAGAGGCGAGGGAGCATGTAAGAAGGTTCCATGAACTTTTTTTCGGACTTTCTCCTCAGAAGGATGCCATCGAGCATAATATCAACCGTGCCTTGCAGCTGGCTGACAGGAGTGCCTACCATTACTATGTGGACTTTGCCGAGAAAGGATATTACAACCGCCTTATTTCGGGAAATATCAACCAGGTGGTACGTGTGGACAGTGTGGTATGCGATTTTTCTGGCTATCCTTATAGAGCCAGGACGTATGCCCGTCAGATGATAGTCCGTGAAAGCAACGTGACGGAACGCTCTCTGGTGACTGAGTGCCAGCTTCAGAACACGTCCCGTTCCGATGACAATCCAAACGGATTTATCATTGAACATCTGAATATACTGGAGAACAGGGATATAAGAAGTGTGGAACGATGAAAGGGAATCTGATGAGGCAGGCAGACCTCAGACTTAGGATATTCTGCCACGGGCTTACCTTAAAACAGCGCAAGGCTGTCCTTTATATATTGTTTGTTCCGTTTGCTGTCGGATGTATCTGTACTGCTTACCGTCCCTTTATGGGCGGTAAGGGGCAGGGCTCAGGTCTGGAATTTATGGAAAAGGATTCGCTCTGTATGGAGTTCATTCAAACTATTGTAGGACATGGAGAAAGAGAAAATCAAGAAAGTGATGGGACGGCTGATGAGGCCGTTCAGGTTTCCGCCTTCAAAGGACGGGAAGCCGCTGAGTGAGGAACAGAAACGTAAACGTGCCGGATTTGTGGTCTATCCGCTGATGGTTCTGCTGTGCCTGGGCAGCTTTTATCTCATATTTTCCCCTTCCGGGGATGAACGGGAGCAGCAGGATAGAGGGAACGGTTTCAATACGGAAATTCCTTCTCCCGAAGACAACCGTCTGGAAGGGAACAAGAAGGATGCTTATGAGAAAGCCATAATGGAACAGGAAAGCAGGAAAAGGAGGACTTTCTTTGAAACTGCGGAATCCATGTTTGCCAAAGAAGTGCATAGAGACAGTGTACGCCTTCCTGAAAATGTTTTGCCGGAAGTGAAGCACGATGTGGAGGCTGGAAGAAGTAATGCCGGACATGTAGGTACTTCTGCCGGGGCTTACAGGCAGATGAACCGTACTTTGGGAAGTATTTATACATCTGAGCCGGATTTGGAAAAGGAAAGACTGAAGGAAAGAATCAATGAACTGGAAATGATGCAGCAGACAGGAAGACAGGAGTCAGGTTCCAGAATGGAGGAAAAGATGGCTCTGATGGAAAAATCCTACGAACTTGCTGCAAAATACAATAACCGTCAGGCTGTGGAAGTACCTTCTTCGGCGAGGAAGGTCGAGGATAAAAAGGCTATGCCTGTGAAGCAGGTACACAATGAAGTGGTATCTTCCCTTTCCGCTCCCTTGAGTGAGGAGGAATTCATATCAGCCTTTTCAGGAGAGCGAAACACGGGATTCCATACCGCTATAGGTCGGAAAACCATGACGGATGGCAATACCATTTCTGCCTGTGTACACGGGACCCAGACCGTAACAGACGGACAGGCCTTGCGCCTGAGGCTTACGGATCCGATGACAGTGGCTGACCGTTTCATACCTAAGGGGACCGTTCTGATAGGTGCGACAAGGATACAGGGAGAAAGGCTTGATGTCATAATCAATGCAATAGAACATAAGGGAACCATCCTGCCCGTTGAATTGGAAGTGTATGATCTGGACGGACAGCAGGGTATTCTGGTGCCGGGCTCTTTGGAATATGATGCGGCCAGGGAGATTGCCGCCAATATGGGAACCTCAATGAACAGCAGTATCAACATTTCCACCGATGCCGGAGCACAGATAGCTTCAGACTTGGGAAAGGGTGTGATACAGGGTGTATCACAATACATATCCAAGCAGATGCGTACTGTAAAAATCACGCTTAAAGCCGGGCACCGTGTATTGCTCCATTCACCCGAACAATGAAAAATACAGGAATGAAAGAAAAGACAACCATTAAACAAATGCTTATGAAGAAGATTCTGATGATGTTTGCCCTTTTACTGGGCGTATCGGCTGCCTGGGCGCAGCAGAGTAGCGGGGATTATTATGAAGGACTGACCCGCAAGATTGGTTTCAGCCAAATGATTCCGCCGCACGGACTGGAAATAACCTATGACAAGACCGTCCATATTATTTTTCCGGCTCCGGTAAGGTATGTGGATCTTGGTTCTACAAACCTGATTGCCGGTAAAGCCGACGGCGCTGAGAATGTAATCCGTGTAAAGGCCACGACACGCAATTTCAGGGAAGAGACCAATATGTCTGTAATAACCGAAGACGGGAACTTCTATACCTTCAACGTGAAGTATGCCGATGAGCCGCTGCTGCTGAATGTGGAGATGTGTGATTTCATCCATGACGGAGAATCGGTAAACCGTCCCAACAATGCCATGGAAATCTATCTGACCGAGCTGGATAGCGAATCCCCCCGTCTGGTACGTCTTATCATGAAATCCGTGTATGATGATGACAGGCGCCGTATCCGCCATTTAGGATGTAAACGTTTTGGAATCCAATATCTACTTAAAGGACTGTATACTCATAATGATATACTTTATTTCCATACCCAAATAAAGAACTCTTCTAATGTTCCTTTTGATGTGGATTTTGTAACATTCAAGATCGTTGATAAAAAGGTGGTAAAACGTACAGCCATGCAGGAACAGGTTATTTATCCACTCCGTGCCTACAATTATGTGACCCGTGTGGGCGGTAAGGATTCGGAATGTACGGTGTTTGCCCTTCCCAAGTTTACAATACCTGATGATAAGAAACTCGTTGTGGAAATGTATGAGAAACAAGGTGGTCGCCACCAGAGTTTTGAGGTTGTCAATGAAGATCTGGTGCATGCGGAAACTATTAATGAACTGAAGGTACGATGAGAACGAAAGTATTGTATATGTTGGCATTGCTGCTTGTCCTTTCTATGGGACAGGCAGAAGCCCAGCGGATTCTGCCGAGGATGCAGGGAGTTGAAATGCGTGGAGGGATGGCGACCAATAGCGGCTATTGTATGGGAATGGCACTTTCAAGCTATGCAAAAGGTGGTAACAAATGGGTATATGGTACGGAATACCTGCACATGAAGCACGGTTACCGTGATGTAACTGTTCCTTCGGCACAGTTTACGGCGGAAGGCGGATATTATCTGAATATCCTCTCCGATGCGGGAAAGGTGTTTTTTCTTAATTGGGGAGGTTCGGCACTGATGGGATATGAGACGGTGAACTGGTCGGATAAGAAACTTTATGACGGAGCTACCCTGAAAAACGGGGATGCCTTTGTGTATGGTTGTGCCCTTACATTGGAAATGGAGTTTTATCTTGCTGACCGTGTGGCATTGACGACTTCCGTGCGTGAACGTTTTTTATGGGGTGGAAGTATCGGGATTTGTCATACACAGTGTGGGGTCGGACTTCGGTTTATAATCAATTAGGAGATATGGAACTGGAACATATTAGACAGATTTCTCTTGTCGGTTTTCTTGAAGATATGGGGCATATACCGGTATCCCGTAAAGGAAATGATGTCTGGTTCAAATCCCCTTTCAGAAATGAGAGAACCGCATCCTTTAAGGTGGATACGCAGCGGAACGTCTGGTTTGACTTTGGCATTGGAAAGGGAGGTGATATTTTTCATCTTGCCGGAGAACTGACAGGAAGTTCCGGTTTTATGGAGCAATTGGAATTTCTTTCAGGAAAATCCGGCATCCTTCCTGTCTTGCCTTTACAGGAACGTAAGAAGACACCGCGTGTTTCCGGATTCGAGGATGTGAAAGTGACGGAGTTCAGTCATAAGGCTTTGAAAAGTTATTTGAGAGAGAGAGGAATTAATTCGGCTGTAGCCGGGAGATTCTGCAATGAAGTGGTATACAGTATACGGGGTAAACGTTATTTTGCCATAGGCTTTATGAACCGGAGCGGAGGTTATGAACTGCGTAACCCGATGTTCAAGGGATGTATTTCTCCTAAAGATATTTCCTGTGTTTCTTTATCGGGAAAGAATCAGGATGTATGCTGTGTATTTGAAGGATTTGTCGATTTTCTCTCGGCAGTGGTATTGGGAATTGTAACAGATGAGGACTGTCTGGTACTGAACTCAGTTTCAAACTTGGAAAAGTCATATGTCATACTGGAGAATTGCCTTACAATCCGATGTTATCTTGACCGTGACCGTGCCGGAAGAACGGCATTTGATACTTTATCTATGCATTTCGGAAGCAAGGTCTCGGATTGCTCCGGTCTGTATGAAGGTTATAAAGACTTGAATGAATATCTGACAAAAAGAAATGAAAGCAAATGAAAACAAAAAAGGATAAGAAAATAGGAATGGTATTGGCTGGTAAGATAGTCTTGTTTTGTATTGGCCTTGTCTGTATGGTACTGGCTTCATGTGACTCAGAGTTGGAAGTACAGCAGAACTATCCGTTTACTGTGGAAACAATGCCCGTGCCCAAGGAACTGAACAGGAATGAAACTGCGGAGATACGTTGTGAACTCAAAAGTGAGGGTGATTTTGACGGAACGGTTTATACAATACGTTATTTCCAATATGATGGAGAGGGTTCCTTAAAATTGGATAACGGTCTTGAATTCATGCCGAATGACCGTTATCTGTTGGAGAACAGAAAGTTCAGGCTATATTATACTTCAAAGTGTGATGAAGCGCAGAATTTTATTGTAGTTGTCGAGGATAATTGGGGGAATATGATGGAAATTGAGTTTGATTTCAATGATACAGGTAATGAGTCGTCAGGATTGCCGGAAGATTCGCTGTCAGTTCAGAAAGGAGGTATCCTATAAGAACACCATTATTTTCAAGAGTTACCACTTGTATAGTAGTGGTGGCTTTGGCTGTACTTTCCATTCAGGCTCAGGAAAATACGGAGTGGTCGCATTGGGAAACAGCTGTTAGGTGTATCAAAAAATACGAAGGATGGCATGGTCCGGAATATTGGCCGTATGTCGCGTATGGTCACCGTATTAGAAAAGGGGAAACGTTTCCAGCCAAGCTGACAGAAAGTGAGGGAGACAGTATTCTGAGAAAAGACCTGAAGGAAATGTGTGCATTGTTCCGACATCTGGGAAAGGATTCGCTGCTGATAGCCTGTCTTGCCTATCAGGTAGGACCATATAAGTTGCTCGGCTATGGCAAGATGCCCAAAAGCACGTTGATAAGGAAACTGGAAGCCGGAGATAGAGACATTTATAGGGATTTCATACAGTATTGTCACTATAAAGGAAAGAAAGTTCCGTCAATAGAGAGAAGAAGGAAAGAGGAGTTTGAGTTACTATTCATTCCATAAAAAGAAGCAGCCGTGAACCGGATATGGTTCTTCGGCTGCTTCTTTTTTTTATAATAATTTTTGGAAATCCTTTCCTTATTTCCATAGCCTCTCTTCTTTCCACTTTGAGGTAAATCCCATAGCAGCCGTGTCTACATTCGGGTATTCTGATAATAGATTCTTAAAATCTGAAACTAAGGTGTTGTCCGGTGCAACAGCATTCAGCCAATATGCAATACAACAGAATACGGCATAGAAACGGTTTGCTACTTGTGGTCTTTCTGCTATCCAGTCCTGTTTTAAAGATACAGGCATTTGTGGCATGACCGGCATGGCACGATTCCATATTCGCCCATGATGGGCGCATGCATTTCTAAGTGCATTGACTGCTTTCATCCAGCTTTCAAGAATCTCATGTTGTGGTACACCATATGAACGGGCTATTTTCTTCTTTATGGGAGTATCAATAAAATTGAAGTATAGTTTGGTCAGGCAGCCGAAAGATGCCAAGTCCAGCAGTTTCCATGAAGGAGGGAAACTGTCCTTACCATATTTCTCATAATGCTCCTTTATGAAATCATCCTTTGAACGCTGAAGTTCCCTTTCCAGAGCTCCCAAATTTTCGGTAAACTTATGTTTGTCTACTGCCTTATCTGCATCCATAAACCAGAATGCACCGTGTGCCAAAGAGAATTGGTTGATGATTTTTGAACGCAATGAAACTTCAATTTTCTGTATGGCAGAGAAAACCAGCAATCTCAGTCGGGAGTCAAATTCATATAGGGAGACCGCTTTTTCAAAAGAGGAGCCGGACTTAAATCTGCCGGATTCATCTGTCAGTTCCAGCGGTCGTAGATAAGCATTGAACCGGAAATAGCTTACATTCTCAAGAAAGAACCTGGCTTTTTTTTCATCAGTAATTTCCAATCCTTTTGTTCTCAGAACTGTAATCAGAGCAGGAATGTCAAGAGGGGGATTTGTATAATTCATAACGTATTTATAAAAAAAGTTCCGCCCTGGTACGCTGGTCAATGGGAAGCGTGGCGGATTCTAGTAATGCAAAGATACGTTTTTATCCAGAGAAAACAAACTTCTATTGGAAAAAGCTTTATTTATTAGGAAAATTTTTCCAATAAATAAAGCCTTTAAGATTAATTGTATTTTATATAAATTTTTCGTTGGGTGTCGTAACTCAGGCTCTTCCACCAGTTATTGGCGGTATCAATGAATTTATGTTCTAATTGGTGTTCAGTTCTTTTTAAACCGCTTATAATTTCTACGGTATGGCAATCATTCGACTTCCACCATTTATTCATCTTTTCTATATATTCTGCTTTATTGCATAAATCCGTGTTGGATTCACACTGGTTACACCATCGTCCGGAATCATCATCATCGGCATCACTGATATATTCGTCCGTATTGGCATTGACCCATGCTTTCAATTCAACTTCCGGTGAACCGCAATCATTACAGACAAAAATCTCAGAATCTTCTTTTTTATGACGGTATTCCTTACCGTCATAAAGTTTAATGGCACGTTCAATCAACATCTGTCGGTTTTCATCTGACAGTCTCGCATAGAAGCGTTCTGCCGCTCCGCAAGTGGAGTTACAAGCAGAGTCTTTCCATTTGTCCCAGAAATGTGGATATGTATCCTTGAATACTGTTTTACATTCGTCCTCGCTCCAGGTATTCCACATATAGTGGAAGAAGCCGGATATTATATTTTCCGCTTGGTATTTCATTTTACTTTTTCATTTGAGTTTATACTTTGGTTATCCATCTCATAAATTCTTTCCTTTTCAAGTTGAAGTCTTGCTGCTTCGTATATACCGTTTAGCCAGTCAATATTGCTGGCACCGAGTTCGAAAGGACTTTGACAGAAAATTTCTTCCATACTGTCCTTTATTGTTGCTAATACGGTAATATGCTTGTCAGTAACCTCAATCCCCGTAACATAGCACTCGTATGGATCTGCATTGTCGTCAAACCAGATAATCCATACAGGGTCTTCATCATTGTCTGTAAATGTGATTTCTTTCAGACCGTGTGCATAAAGCAGTTGCCTGATGGCTTCTATTATATCACTACGCAGTTCTTCAATCCTATCCCTGAAAGACATTGCTGTGTATTTAATCTTGCCTTTCTTGTCCCGTTCCTTGAATGATAGAATCTGCATTTCTGGGTGACAGCCGAATTTCCAGTCTGTTACTTCATCATCACTGCAGGTAGTGTGGATATTACCGCCAAGTGTCAGACCACAGTCTTCTGTTACTATTCTTTCTGCCTCGTCGCGGTCTTCTGCCACGACCTTGTAAGTACCTTCAAAGGTGTACTTTACTCTTACATCATATTTTGCCATAATTCTTATTATTGGGTTAAAATTGTTTTTTTTATATTTCTGCTATCAGTGTACGGCAGGATTTCTTTTCCCATATATGTCGTTTATAAATGGAGAGAGCGACCTTTCAGCCGCTCCCTTGTCTTTTTATCCTGTTCTTTTATGTTTCTACTGCTCCATACCGATAAAACGGATACATTCCGTAACTATAAAGTCCTCATTTCCATATTCAGCCAAAGAATGCAGGTCAGAAAGACTCTTACAGTAAAAGAATATCCGGTCATCCGTTTTTGAGGATATATCTGTTAGGGAAATGACAACTTTTTCAGCATCAAGGCTGTCTTTCCATCTTATGATACATTCTGCCAGTTCCGGTTCCCTTTTATGTACATCTATAAAATTACGGATTTTTTTTCCATTTCCGTTTTGACTTCCTTTATATTGCTGAGAACTGTACCTTCCTTGCAGTTGTCACACCAGCCATAGAGAAAGGACTCGTCTGTATAATGGTCTAACTCTTTTGTATTCGGATTTATGAATGCCTCGCAGGTTATATGTTTTCCTCCGCATTTGCAGCATATGGTTTCTTCTTCTCCTGTATCCTTTATGGGCAGAATCCTGTCTATGGCTTCCAGTACCTCGTTCAGCCATACCGGATTTGCCAAAGCCGCTTCGTAGCGGCTTGTGACTTTATGGTTCTGTCCGGTTATTTTGTCATGTACTTCAATACAGATATTATCATTGCAGGCTATTACCTTGTGTACAAAGCATTCACATGGCTCTCCTGTCTTGTCGAACCAGATGACGAAAACCCTGTTGCTCTTGTCGGTCAGAATGGTTTCTGAAACCGAGTTGACTTGCATAAGTGAAAGTATCCTGCCGATGATTGTCTCGCACAGGATTTCAATTCTGTTTTGGAAACTGTTCATATTCAAATAAGATTTAGATGTTGTATTTCTGTTTTGTATTTTTCCAGTGAAGGTTTGTATCCTTTGGTGTGGATAGCTTCCTTCAGTTCTCCAATAGTATAATTACGTTCCACGTCCAGTTCATAGTCTTCTGCAAAGGCTTCTATTCCGGTCAGACAATATCCCATGTTCCGGTGGATTGTTTCTGCATTGACTACCGTTGTATCGTCTGTTCCGGCCGGAAGTGTACCCTGCTTTTTCAACTGATGGATTTTGTATTGCAATCCTCCGGCAAGTTTTTCCATATCTCTGTCATGGTAGGTAAGCCCATCCTTTCGGATACAGTATTCCACTGTTTGCCCCATAAACGAATTACGATAGATTTCATATCCGAGAATGGTACGTACATGGTCTACATCATAATAGCGCATAGCCTGTACATCCTTCAGATTTTTTGGAACTTTCGGAAGTCTAAACTGCGGGTCATTGTCATATATTGTCTTCTCCAGCCATGTCCGGTGGAATGCAGTGATTTCTTTCTTGAATACAGTTTCGGCAGGAATATATCGGTTGGGATGGCGTGTCATAATCAGATAATATTTGTATTCCTTCCATCGGTGTTCATATGTTTGTAAGGCTATATATGTCAGCCCTATGCGACAGTATTGGCTGTCTCCTGTACGTTTTCTGATATTCTCAAGACTGGTTTCGCATCCGTAGAACTCTATCGGCAGACCGGTGTATTTCTGAAACTCATTGGCTCTATCCTTGAAATGCTTGATGTTCTCTTGACTGCTCCGGCATAGTCTCATGGACATTTCAGGGGTAATGAATTCCATTCTCAGATAATGGAAGTATGAGGGCTTTTCATTCAGGACTATGTCTGCAAGTTTTTTGCTTTGCAGTTCCTTTGGCATCTGTTGTAGCCAATACAGACTCTTTCCGTATTCCATTAAATACTCCACAAATTCCCTGTTCCATCGTTCAGCCGGAATTTTTGGATAGAACTCATCCCTTCTTGCCAGTGCCTTGCAGACTTCTTCTGTCATCAGTTCCGGTTCGATATGGAGTCTGTAACTGAATATATCCTTCTCTGCACTTAGGGCCAGAATCAGTCTTTCCGGTGTACGGAAGTGTTTTGGAAGCCTGTCAAAAAGTTGGGGTGCAAGTTCCATTGCCTTGTCAGCCATTGTATTGTCCGCATGACGGGAGAACCATTCAAGATGTTCGTCTGAATTAAAGATATCATACAGGTTTTTAGTTCTGTTACAGATGGCTTTCCATACAGTATCATAGTCAAGCCATCGGGTAGCCACTTCTTTTATACAGCTTATGGCCCATTCCTTATAATATGCAGACTGTTTGAAGTATTTGGGTATCATTTTTTCTATAGTCAGTGTGGCAATACGCCCGTCCTTGATCAGCATTTTCCAAAGCCTGAAGTCCTTTGCCCGTTTTGGAATGAAGGAAAGCAGGACTTTTGTTGCGCATACGAACTTCTGTTCATATATGTCTGACCTGTATCGGTAGCTGCTGCTCTGTTGGGTGTCACGATAAAGTGAGTATATGGCATTCATAACAATTTCTGTATTCCAGGATACTTCGGGAATAAGGTGCAGGTAATGCATACAGCTTCTGTAAGAGAACAGTGATTCAAGAATGTCTCCGTTCCTGTATTCTTCCGGTATGTCGGGGAAATTGTTCTTGTCAGCCTTTACCGCTTTGAGGCAGATATGTCTGTTCCGTTTCTCTTTCGGAATCTTTGAAAGCTTCCAGGAACACCAGCCTGAATATTCGGCATCAAAGATACGGTTTAGTATCTCCGGTGTGAGATATTCTTGTGGAAGGAAATCAATCAGTTCTGCGCGGTGTTCATCGGCAGCCAGTTCAACCATCTCCATCGTTATAAACTTGTCGGGAAGGCAGGATATAGCCTTTGTCATATTGATACTTTTCATAATTCCTGTTTTTTAGGTTTGATTGTTTTTATGAGTTCGGTTCCGCGGAATACATATATCGTTTTCCCTTTTTCATTGACCCTTTGGGGAAGACTTTTCCATGTATCCCATCCGCTGGTAAGTCCCTGGTTAAACTCCAGATTTCCGGTTTCGCCTATTACAGCAAAGGAAAGTTTGTTGTCCAAAGGTGCAGGTGTACCGTCTTTATCCGGGATGAAGACTGAGAAACCGGGTCTGCTGATTTCATAGATTTTTCCACCATATCCCAGTAGCCATCTGCCATTTTCATACAGATAGGTCCAGTTCCCAAGCAAAAAGAAACTTTCTTTATCAGGTACGAATCTGGCTTTGTAGTTAGGATTTTCTTGTTGTGGTGAAGAACTGCATATTTTTATGTATGCCGGATATGGACTGTTTTCCAGATGATACCGGTTTCCCGCTGCGAGCAGTTTTATAACCCGGTCTTCCGTTCTGTAGAATGTTTTGAGAATTTTTCCGTTCTTTTCAAATTGTCCGTTTTCAGGGATGGTAATATATTGTATCCCTTTTTCTTTTGGCAATAACATGCCGATGTAAGTTGTTTCATCGTTTATCATAACTGCATATTTTTAATGATATTCTTATATAAAGCTGCCCCGATTCCGTATCAGATGGAACCGGGGCAGCTATTTCTTAAACACAATGTTATTATTGTTCGTACGAAAGCAGAAGTTCAGCCATTGCTCCGTTCTGTGGAATCATGGCAGGAAAATCCGTTTTGCCCGGTTTGTATATTTCAGTGGCAACATTATATACATCCCATGCAGTGATTTGCGACTGTTCAAGTGAGAGTTTGAGAAGTTCTTCCGTGAATACGGAAATCTGTCCCTGGTTGAGCGGATAGGTTTCTACCTGTGAAGCCAGTCTCCTGTCAGCGGAGTCATGTGAGACACGCATGGCTGTCAGCATACCTATAATCATATACAGCTCTTTAGGTGTCATCACCTTTTCCTTGAGCCTTTTTATACGGTTTCTGTCTGTATCCATATCACGCTCGAAATTCCGCATCCATTCATCCACTTTCTCAAACAGCTGTTCGGTTGTCACCTTGTCCTTGCCGTAGTTTGCGATGCTTCGTTCCGGTGAAAGGATACACTGGTTGTGGCAGATTCGTACACATGGTCCTATTGCAGCCTGAATACCGTCCTGATGGTAGGCTACTACCAGAGTGGTTGTCAGTTCATCGGTTTCTCCGTCCTTGATTCTGATTGTAGTGAATATACGTCTGAGTACATGGGCTTCGACTGCCTTTGAACCGTAGGTCTGTTCCACTTGTGGCAGAATGACCACACCCGGCTGTGTCCGGTTCTTGTTCTGTGCGGCAAATATTTCCTCCACTTCATAGTTCAGGTTGTGCTGTCGGCAGATGTCCGTAATGCGTTGGATTACCTGGTAATGGTAGATACCTCTGACGGGATTGCCATAGATGTCATTCTCCTTGTAGGTACGCTGGAGAGTTTCAAGGTTCATAACTTCGATTCCGTTGTTTTGGAAATCAAACTGTCTCTGGTTGTTTAATGTTACTGAATTTTCCATAATTATATATTTTTAATGGTTGGTAATTGTTTGTCCAATAGATTGATGATGCGGAAGGCTTCTGTGAGTCGTGCGAAATTTTCCGGCATTGGATTCCTATATTCCTCTTCTTTCATACGTCTGATTGAGGGAATTCCGGTAAGGCTAAGTGCCTGATTGACCTTCCAACCGTCCGTGAATTTATCCGGTCGGAGGCTGTCATGACAGATGACCTCTCCGACACATCCGTGAATGAGCATATTGCAGACAGTCATCATGCAGCAGGTCCGGCTGATGTCTTCCCCGACCAGGTAATTCCCCGGATTGTGTGCATGGTATGCCAGCAGCAGTCTTCCGCTTCCGCATGTGGGATCACCCATTCTGTGTCCTGTCTCTTTTTTGCCGGTCGTACACATTACCATCAGTTCACAGATATGTGAAGGGGTAAAGAACTGTCCGTTTGCCTGTTGTCCGGATTTTGAGCAGTATGCCATATGGAGTTCACCAAATGCATCGAACCATCCGGTTCTGTCTATCTGTCTTTGCATGATGTGTGTCCATTCTGCCGTCATTTCCATGAACGCCATATTCTGCCGGCTTTTATATTTCCAGTCTTTCAAGGGTGGGGCACCCGGAGAAAATCCGTGTATGATGAAGCGCAGCAGGTCATTGAATACTGTCTGTATTTCATAGCCGCATGAGCCGGCAAATTCTGTAATGAGCCTGTCAAGCGGTCTTATTTCATTGGATATTTCGTATCGTGCCATATTTCTTTGTTATTTTTATAATTGGTCGTTTATTCTATATACGGTTACGGTGTGGCTGTTGTCATCCGTGATGGTTCGGGCAGGACCGGAGTCAAGAAAATCCATGTGTATTTTTCCAGTTCCTCCCATCCTGTTCCATTCCTTTCGGCTTATTTCTTTTATTTCCATACGATATCCCCATAGGACCAGTGAATTGGGAAGGATTCCGTCATACAGCTTTCCATGCAGGGTTTCAGCCAGCCGGACCAGTCCGTTACGGTTATACAGTGTGAAGTCATTGCAGCGATAGGTATATTCGCTTCTTCTTTCCGGGTCACGGTGCTTCATGATATGGTATCTGTGCCAGTCTTTTGTCGTATATCCATCATAGAGCGGGTCTGCCTCCTGAAATCTCCATTTCCGTACGAGTGTCCTGAAATGGATACATCCCTTATTGTGCCGTTTGCCATATCCCCATGTACGGAGTTTTTTGACAGCAAATCCGGCAGGAACCAGAAGGGAGGTGCTGATTTGTGTCCACGGACTGCCTTCGGTTTCAAATGCCGCCTTTTTTCTGTCCATGAAGCAGAACGGTATTTCCGGTTCAAGGCATATATGGGAATGGCTTCCGATAGCTTTCTCGATATGTGCTTCTCCGAAGTAGTCTCCCGTGCGTGTAATGAATTCGACCGAATCCCCTTCAAGCGGACGTTCCGTTTCCCTTGCCTTCTTTATGAGTCCGATCAGTCTGTTCACTTTTTTGACCTCCCTTTCCGTTATCGGATAGGCATAGTTCCTGTTAATGTATTCCAATCCGGCTATGTCATAGAAGTTTGTGTATTCCATTGTATATTTCCTATGATTTTCTTTTTGTCCGTTTTTCATATTGTCTCTGTTTTAAGATAGGTGAATATGATGTTGCAGCATCCGATACGGTGTGTACTTTCTATGAGTTCCCCCTCACTTACAAGTTTTTCGTATGCGGCTTTTATGAACCTGTATGCCGGAGAGTCATGGCTTATACCGTACAGATGTGTGGTAGTAGCCGCATTTATCCTTGAAGCCATTAGTGAGAGTATATCGTCCTTTCCCTTCTTGCTGTTTCTGAAGGCTTTTCTGATGTCATCAGGTATGTGTTTTCCGTATCTGTTGCGATAATACTCCATTTCCTCCTCTTCGGTAAAGGCATATACCTCTTCCGAGATGCTGTCCCGGACAAGTGTGAACGTGTTTCCGCCTTTTTCAAGAATCCATGTGATGTACGGAATACTTACAGCTTTACAATATCCGCTGATTTCCATAGGATGCAAGTGTAGCCGTGTCTTTCCCTTGATTATATAGGTTGCCGAAACAGTGGTTTCATCTTTTATTACATCGAATCCGTTTCTTCTGAATATCTCTGATATTTCCCCGTAGAAAGCTTCTGTCTTTTCGGGTGAAAGTCCTTTTCCCCATTCATAACCGGTATTCAGTGTATAATGGACATGGTAAAGGACTTCTTTTCCGATTCCGCTTCTCCAGTATCCGTAAAGGTTCATACTACCTGATTGCGGTCCGAATCGGAACCCTTCCGGTGTGTAGCTTTCCAGCACTTCCATAAGGGAGGAAACAAGTGAGACGGCATCTTCGGAATCCCACCATTCTATATCGTTTCTTTCCATAGCGTGCGATGGGATATGATTCATCACTTGCAGGTATTCCGGTGTGTCCTTCAGGATTTCCATCATCCTGCCTGTTGCTTCTCTTCTGTTTTCAAGAGAGAACAGGACTGTATCCGTATCAGCATACAGCCTGTTTTGCGTTCTGGAATCTGTAATCATGACTTCTGATATTAAATGTTATACATTATCTGCCTGTAAGGTACAGGCATTCTTATTTCTTGTTGTCCCTGTTGTCTGTTTGCCCGCATCCCTGCAAGGCTTGGCGGAAAAAAATACCGGAGCGTAGCGAGGATGATTTTTTTCCAGCCAACCAGCCCGACAGGGCTGCCTTGCGGGAGTTGCGCGGCAAACAGCTATTTTTGCAGCAAGAAATGAGAATGCTGTTAATTTTTGTATTCTTTATCTGTATCTCCGGCATAAAAAAAGGGGAACCCCATATAGTATGAGGCTCCCCAAGATAGACGGTCATAATGAATATCATGTATGTATGCTCCATCCGTGGAAACGTTCCATTATGACGGCAAAGGATTCGTCTGGATTTCCATGATACAGCAGTCCTCCGACAATGCCCGTTTTTCCGTCCGGATAGCGTTCCAGAAATCCGAATGAGTACGGTGCATGGTCGTAATAGAGTTCAATTTCGCATGGGCAGTTCTTATTCTTTTCCCATTGTTTGAGACGTTCAAGACACTTTTCCAAAGTCTTGTCATTGATGGACTTTGCATACTGTACGACTTTGTCGTAATACTCTTGTGAACAACATATTTTCATATTCTTGTAGTTTTTAGTGATTGGAATGTTTATTTTAATATTCAGATTGATTTAGGATTTCAAGTTCGCGGATGAAAACTTCAACTTCACTATATCCGTTACCTATAAGAAGAATCAAATCATCGTACTCAGACTCTTCTCTTGTCAGTTCGCCTATATTCGGCATTATCAGAATTTCATAAATGCCTGAAGTTTTTTCGGACGGATCATGCCAGTAAACTTTAGCTCCGATTGATAATTTATGTATATCAATATTTCTCATAATTCTTTCGTTTGTTCTCAATCTATCCAAAAAGTTCCGCAATGAGGGCATCTGCATCCGGCAGGATACTCGTTGGAATATCGTACATCGCGGTGACGTTTGTAGTTCATGTCACCGAAGGTACATTTTCCGCTTTGGAATGTCTGTTCATAAGCAGCTTCCTGTTTCTGATATTCAATCATCCTGCTTTTTCGGACTGATCCGGTAAAAGGTTTCATGCTTGTTTCCCATTTGGTGGAATCGCACCAGTCATTGGTCATGCCGCAGACTTCATTGGCGTAAGAATAGTGAACCTGTGAATCGACAAACAGATTTTCCCTTCTGAAAGGAAAAGTGATATCCAGTGGAATCCGTACATGATGTCCGGAGCCATTCCGGCTATCAGCAATGGCTATTACTACATTCCCATAGAAACGGATGCTCTTGAAATCGTCTTGGAAAAATCGGAGCATGCTGTTACAACATATAAACAGAATAAGACGCAGAAAATCGTGGATTTTACGAATTGAACACCTATTGATTA
>RCNI01000235.1_pt1 | contig 36796 bp, 34 predicted proteins | sample 2041151 | NCBI WGS metagenome assembly RCNI01 (sample SAMN09708214, study PRJNA481090) | feces metagenome | isolation source: feces | place: Antarctica: Albino Rookery
GACAGTGGCTTAACCGCAGAAAACTGCCATCAAGCCACTCAATTATCATAGAAGATCTCAATTTACAGAAAAAATTTCACACTCTCTCGCAACTGGTTGTTTTAACTGGGGACTTATTTTACAGCCCCTTACTTATACAACTTATACAAGCGGAACTGTAACTTTGATTGTATTCTCTTTTATTGTAATTTCTGTTATGGTATCCGGACGCTGTGTTGCTTCCGCATCGATTCCATAAAGAATTAATCCAAGTTTATGTCCCTTCTTTATTGTATAATCTGTAGGAACCATATCAAACGAATAGGAATAGAACTCACCAGGTTTGATTTCTTCTTTGCTCCACAGGCAGCTTCTGTTCTGAGCATTCATCCATCCTCTTGAAATAACCTTAAACTTTGAAGGTTCTTCTTCAAGACCAAAAGTAAATTCATTATTTTCGTCTTTGACTTCTTCAGCAGTAATTCTCTTATCCTCCCCTAAGTCAACAATCATTGCACTAAGCACTGCTGTAGGCTGATTGATTGCCGCCTCAAAGGAAACATGCGTTGTACCGGAGTATCTGATTTGTTCTTCATCACCTTTAAAAGGATCCCATACATACTGTAAACAGTTTTTATAGTCATCTTTATCAGACAGAACAAGTTCTTTTAACCAGTCTTTTTGGTTATCCCTCTCTTTATCATAAACTGTTGCTGAAAGATCATCAATAAAAGTTTTTACTTCTTTTCCTTCAATCGGGAACAGAACTTCTTTTGAATCTACAGGCGGCCATGTTTCTGATGCATACCACTTGCTCTGATCCGTATTGCTTTCAACTAATACCGCAGGTTCGTTTTCAATACCGTTATCTACACCGTATAAATAATGATCCAGCCATCTTTCAAGGATTTCAAGATTATGAGAATCCTTCAAATGATAGATATAGATATGCTCACCCTGATGTAACATCATCTTTCTTTCAATGCCTCTCTCCTCAAGCGCTTTAAAAAAAGGAATACATTGATTTGTTTTTACATTCCAGTCATTAATACCGTGAATGATAAACACAGATGCTTTTATATTATCAATCAGATTCAGATAGTTTCTTTCATCCCAGAACTTACTGTAATTTCCGGAGTCTCTGTCTTCGTCTTCGACAAGCTGTTCTAAAATCTGCTCATATCTTCCTTTTACTGTAGCATAATCATCTGCATCTTTTGCGCGACTGTTACAATATTTCGCAAGCAGATCAAGATCATCTCCCTGCCATTCTATAGCAGGAAGTGTAAGACCATTATATCTGTAATAGTTATACCAGTTTGAAATTGCTGCTTCCGGAATGATTGTCTTAAGACCTTCTACTCCTGTTGCCGCAACACCAATGCACATGGTTCCTAAATAAGATTTAGCCGACATTGCTACATTACCTGTACACCAGTCTGCTTTGATTTCAATATTATCTGTCTTATTTGTAAATGCTCTGCATCTTCCGTTTAACCAGTCAATAACTGCCTTAAACGCGTAGACTTCCTCTCTTGAGCCTGTAATCGTTAAACCTTCAGAACCTCTCGTTCCTAATCCTCCGCAAAATACAGAAGCGTATCCTCTATCATTGAAATGTGTATATAAATCTGAAATGCATTCAAACTCTACGTTTTCTTCAATTTGTGCTGTTTCTGCATAACCTTTAGTTTCACGAATTTCTTTTATATCATAAACCGGTTCCCTGCTGAAATCAAACTTAATCTGTTCCTCTTTAATATTCTGAGCAGGATATGCTTTAATCTCTTTATTTACATTATGAGGTACATACCAGTCTTCATTACAAAACAACATATAAGGATTAGCAACATAAATTGCAGGAACTTTTTTCCCCGCTAATGTATCAGCAGGTCTTTTAATATATACTGCAACTAAATCGTATTTTCCGTCTCCGTCTGTGTCCACCGAAGTTTCTACATATACTCTTTCAAATATACATGGAACTTTATTCTTCTCACTCATATTTTCTCTTCTTTCACTATTTTTATCTTTTTTAGCTTTGTTATTCTTCTTTTTTACCTTTCTGTTTCTTAAGGAACTTCATCCATACAACTACTAATACTGCACCTAATAACAGCATTGCAATTAAGAATCCGAAGTACTGCTGGAATCCGCTTACTTCACCCGGATGAGCATCGATTAATTTTCCTGCAAGGACGGAGCAGAAAATTTCCGGAAGATATCCAACGGTTGAAATAATACCTGCTGCTGTTCCGGAATATTCTTTTGGAATAGCTCCTTCATCCATCATTGCCCAAGTCATAGCGTAGTTTACGTTATAGAAAATGTAGATAACGATAAACAGGATTGTAAATAAAGTAATGCTTGATTTTTCCTGAGGCAATAACAGAATTCCTGTGGTACCTGCAGCCATTATAAGGAAAGAAATCAATAACATTTTTCCTGTTCCGATTTTATCTGTAATAAATCCACCACCAACATTACCGAATAAAGAGAACCATCTCTTCATTGCTGCAAGAGTTGCACCAAAAGTAATAGATGCACCTAAAATTGTTGTAGCATATGGTGTGAAGTAGTACAGTGATAATGTAAATACATAGTTACAGAATGTTACAAAACTGATAATCCAGATTGCGGGTAATTTAAGAACTTGTCCAACACCTTTGAAAGAAATTCTTTCACTTTCTTCTTTTGAATCTTCTTTTACTGTAAAGAAGACAAGAATACCAAGAAGAACTGTAAGTACAGAGTAAAACAGAATAACTGCTTTCATACCCTTTACTTCATCGTTCATGTTTCCTACTCCGATACGGAAAGCTGCAACTGCTGCCATAGCCATAAGTGCCGCTGCAATACCTCTTCCACCTTCAAAGAATCCGAAAGCTTTACCCTGATCACCTGAACCGGATAATACACGAACTGCTTTTACACATGCAGGCCAGAATGCGAATAATGAGGAAACACCCCAGAATGCATAAAGACAAAGAAGTGCTGTGTAATTCAGAGGAAGAAGGTGTACAAATCCACCTAAACCTGTACCAATCAGTGATGCTGTAAGGATTGTTCTTGTTGAGAACTTATCTGCAACAATACCACCGAATAAATATGAAATCATTCCGAATACACCTAATACAGATCCAAATACGCCCATCTGCGTGTTTGTAAGGTGGTAAGTTGAAAGATACGCATCATAATAATCAAATCTGAAATACGGTAAACCATAAATGATAGAACCTGCTGCAGCGATGATTAAAATTGCCCAGACATTTTTAGCCATTTTTTCACTAAAACCCAGTTTTCCTAGTAAGTTATTCATTTTTTTCTCCTTTATTAAATTATAAATTTATATACTTAGGAATACTTCCTAAGTAAGTAGCTGATGTAGTACTCCGGATTCAGTTTTTCCCCAGTAACAGACGTTAATAATTCTTTAGATGAATATACTGCCCCATGCTCAAAAACTTTTTCTTTGAGCCATTTAATAATCAGATTCATTTTATTTTCTTTAAACAGTGCATCAATCTCGCCAATATCCTTTTCCATTGTTACAGCAAATTGAACTGACATAAGATTTGCAATAAAGTAGCATGGAAAATATCCGACATAGCCTGCAGCCCACTGAATATCCTGAAGAATTCCCTCACTGTCAGACTCCGGAATAACTCCAAGATACTCGTAGTATTTCTTATTCCATTGCTCCTGTAAATCAGAAACTTTAATTTTTCCATTAATTAAGTCTCTTTCAAGTTCATATCTTATAACTATATGCAGAAGATACGATACCTCATCCGCCTTAAATCTTAAAGGCGAAATATTGAATTTATTCATAGACTGATAAAATGAATTTTTAGTTATATTCTTCATATCAGGCTTCTTTTTACAGATTTTGTCAAACAGATAGTCTGAAAAGCCTCGACTTTTACCGAGAATATTTTCATATAATCGTCCGATTACTTCCTCCATCATAAAAGACGGCGCTCCAGCAAGAAATGTTCCCATTAAAGATTTATCTACAGACTGTGCATAAATCCCTTTTCCACATGAATGAAGAACATTACTGATACCTGCCTGAACATCATCTTTATCATATGCATTAACAATTCTTACATCATACGGTGAGTTTGTCAGAACTGTAGGATGTACACCTATATCCACCCTTCCATACTCAAAGGAAAATCCAAAATCACTTAAAATTTCCTGCCAGAGTTCTTTCTGTTTTTCATCATCTAACTGAACAGTTACATCTTCCTCATCATTAGTATTACTTGTATTCTTTAAAATATCAATTAATACAGGCTTTAACTTTTCTATAAAACCATCTATGATTTTAACAGTAAGTCCATCTTCGTAATACGACATTAATGCATCATAAGGGTTTTCCTCATATCCCCAGTATTCTGCAAAATCAGTAAAAGTTTCAATAATTTTCTCAAGATATGGCGCAAAGACAGAAAAATCATTCTGCTTCTTTGCTTCTTCCCATACCTGCTCAGAAACGGCTATAAGTTCTATATACCGTCCATACTGCTCTTCAGGTACTTTATTTACAAAATAGGAATTGCGTTTAATACGTTTAATCATTGCATCTGTAACATAATCATTTTTAGGATTATCTGAAAAATAATTTATATACTTGATAAATGCACGATCTATAAGCATATGATAAAGCTCATCTCCAAGGAAAGACATCACTTTACTTCTATACTCAATACTTCCCTTTGGCATATAAGTCACTTTATCCCAGTACATAAGTCCGTTAAGTGTATACTGTATATATTCAATTTTACTTATAATCTGCTTTAATTCCTGAAGTCTTTTTTCATAAATCAAGATTCTTTACCACTCTTTCTATTATATTTTCTTAATCCGGTAAACATAATAATCGCAGCTATAACATATAAGACTGCAGCTATATAATACGCAGATCTATAGCCTTCCTGCTCGACAAACAGATATTTGCCGGTAAAATTTCCACTGATAATGCTCACCATTCCGGCAAGAAAATTAACAATAGAGGTATATGCCGGTCTTAAAGCTTTTGGTGTAATAGACATCATCAAATCACTTTCTGCCGGCGCTCCGAGATTTGCAAGACCTGCACGCATAAATAAGGCAAGTCCAACAACCGGAATCATGGCATTTCCAAATTTATCTCCATTTGCAAGCATTAGCATAAACGGAACTGACATCAATACGGTAAATACATTTGTGCCTACCTTTCCCAGCTTCTTTACTGCAAACGGGGTAAATAACATAAATAATACAATCGCAAGATAGGAAACCGAAACCAATAAAGATGAGGTCGCCTTATCAATGTGTAGATTTCTGTTAAGAAATACTGTAAAATACGAAGTAAATAAGCCCATGGCAAAAGATATAATTGTCCAGTATGCCAAATATGTTACGGCATCCCGATTAAGCAGTATTTTTGATATTTCTTTTGTCTTTTGAGAAAACGATTTTTTATCACTATGTTTTAATTCAAGATAGTCCTCTTTCTTTTCTTTAATTAAAAAAACAGGAATGAGTGCTAAAAGTGAAATTATACCTACAATGAGCAAAACATCCTCGTTTCCCTGAATATATGCACTCTTCAGTTCAGGTGCGGCATCAGCAATATATGCAGTAATCTTCTTTGCTGCAGAATAAGTCTGTCCGGATCTTAATGAAAACATCTTAACGACAAATACTCCGCCAAGGTACGTGGTAAGGAAATATCCTATATAACCTGTATAGTAAACTCTTGTATACCAGTCAATACTTTTATCTTTAAGCCTTCCTGTGTATGCTGCAACAAAAGGTGCCAGCATAATATAGTGTAATTGCACACCTACTAAAGAAAACAATGTTGTAAAATAGAATATGCTCTCGCTTCTTAGAAATACCACACTGAACAAAGCGGCTGCACAGGATATCGAACAGAAAACAAGTAGTTTTTTATAGCCTGTCTTTGGTACAAAGATCAGCATTATTGCACTAATAAATGTCGCATATCCATAGAATGCCCAAAACGATGTTGCGATGGAAACCGATACCTCCTGCAAGTAATTTACATAAGTATCGTATAGTATCCCACTCACAAGATTGTTCAGTATATAACTGAGCATAAACATGCAAAGATTTCTTTTTTCTCTTGAATTCAAACTACTATCATTTTCCATAGTTTCACCTCATAAACTATTTAAATTCGAACTTTGTAAAAAATGGGTGCAGATTGTTTCCATTAAAATTTTTTGAAAAAGTTTCTTCATTTTCTCTTTCCATAGACACTTCCAACTGTTTTCTATTAGAAACTATTTCTTCATTCTCTATTTGTTCAAGAAGTGCAATTAAGATTTTTGCCTCTTTCTTCATCTTCTGGATATTAAATTTGTGTGTTCTTACGGTTGCTGTATTAATATTCAGTTCCTCGCTGATTGTACGATTATCCTTTTCCATATACATGCTGTTTAAAATTTTTTTCTGCATATCGGATAAACCATTAATTTCTTTATCCAAATTAAGAAGTCCGTAAAAAACACCTTCATGTTCTTTTAAAATATGTTCTTTTACTGCACGCTCTGCAGTAATATACTTCCCATGAGAGGGATAAACAATTCCTTCTTCAAATCTTTCTCCACAGAAAATACAGGCATATTCTTTCGATTCTTCAAGAAAAACATACCCGTTGGATAAGTTCTCAATAGTTAAATCTTTTAGTTCCATACCTTCTCCTTTTGAATGTTTTTTACATCCGTTTAATTTTAAGTAAACTTTAACACATATTGTTTATCCTTGCAATACTTTTTGTAAAATTTGTTGATATGTTTACTATTCTTTAACATAAAAGAATAGTAAAATATTGAAATTTAAAAAAATAAAATAACAGGTCACAATTGACCTGTTGTCTTGAAAAGTTATAAAATTTCTTTAAAAGCCTTTACATTGGCTTCAGGGCTTTTCCCCTTAAATACAGCTGAACCTGCGACGATTAAATCACATCCTGCACTAATCACTTCTTCAGTATTCTGAATACCTATTCCCCCATCTACTTCTATAATGAAGTGATATCCTTTAGATTTTCTTATTCTATCCAGTTCTTTAATTTTCCCGGTTGCTGACGGAATAAATTTCTGTCCGCCAAATCCCGGATTTACTGACATAACGAGAACAAGATCAATATCCTCAAGAATATACTCCAATGCTGACACCGGAGTTGCAGGATTTAATGCCACACCAGCTTTTTTCCCAAAAGATTTAATCTGCTGAATGACTCTGTGAAGATGTACACATGCCTCCTGATGCACAACAATATACTCTGTCTTTTCTGTAACAAAATCCTCAATATACTTCTCAGGATGTTCAATCATCAGATGCACATCATACGGTGCAGTTTCAAATTTATCCAGAGATTTCATCACCGGTGCTCCAAAACTGATATTCGGAACAAAATGTCCATCCATAACATCTATATGTATGTAATCTGCTCCAGCTTTGCTTATTTCCATGACCTGATCACCAAGACAGGAAAAATCTGCAGATAAAATTGACGGTGCAAGCTTTGCCATAATCATTCTCCTTAATACTTTTTTTTCTTTTTTAGTTCTTCCATATTCGAAACATAAGATCCATATCTTACTTTATGGATTTTTCCTTCTTCAACTGCTTCCCTTACCCTGCATAAAGGTTCTTTCAAATGGAAACAATTATCAAATTTACATTGACCTTTAAGTTCTGCAATTTCCGGATAATAATCCATAAGTTCAGCTTCATCAGCCTCCAGAATATCGAATGAAGTAAAGCCCGGCGTATCAAACACCATTCCGCCTTCAGCAGTCTCAAAAATTTCCACATGCCTTGTTGTATGTTTTCCGCGATTAGTTTTAGAACTTATATCTCCTGTTTCCATATTTGCTTCCGGAATAATTTTGTTTGTGATTGTAGACTTCCCAACACCTGACGGCCCGGCAAAAGCAATTTTATGTGTACCTATTTCTTTTTTTAATGCATCTATACCTTCACCCGTCTTGCCACTGACAAATATTACAGGATATATATCTTTATAGATTGCCTCTATTTCTTTCCGTTCTTCATCATCTGCAAGGTCGGATTTATTGACACAAATAATTGGTTGAATTCCATGTTGTTCAGCTATAATGAGAAATTTATCCACTATACTGAAATTGGGTTTTGGATTCTTAATTGCAAATACAACAACAAAATTATCTACATTAACAATAGGTGGTCGGATAAACTGGTTTTTTCGTTCTTCTACTGAATTAATTACAGCATTACCATCTTCTAAAACCTCAATGTCAACCTGGTCGCCTACTGCAAGGGTAAGGCCTCTTTTTTTAAATATACCTCGTCCTTTTGCTTGAAAAATTCCATTAGCGGTTTTTACATAGTAAAAACCGCCAATGCCTTTTATAATTAGTCCTTTCATCTTCTAAACTGCCATTATCCTTATTCTTTATTTTCGCCTTCCATTTCATCTTTTGGTGGATTTGGGCTTTCCGAATCCGGATTTTCCGGTTTTTCAATATTCGGTGCACCACTGCTAACGGTAATATTTATTGTAGAACCTTTTTCAAGTTTCTCACCTTCTGAGAACTGTTGCCACATTACAATATCCTTGTTATACGCAGTGCTCTGCTCATAGCTGATACTTGGGTGAAATCCTGCTGCAATAATAAGTTTTTGAGCTTCTTTCACATCTTTACCGATTACATTTGGGACACTGTTCTTTGTTGTACCCTTACTGATTACGATATCAATTGCTGTACCCTCTTCAGCTTCATATCCTCCACTTGGAGACTGACCGATAATTGTACCTTTTTCTTCATCACTTTCTTCTTCCGTTACATTACCAAGACGATAATTATATTGTTCAAGTAATGCTTTAATTGCTTCCTTGTCATAAACTTTACCTACCAGATCTGGAACGTTTGCAACAATATTTCCCGAACTGATATTTACAACAACAATTGTACCTTTTTCAACTTTAGTACCTTTAGTTGGTGTATGGGATACGATTTTACCTTCTTCTACCTCTTTGCTCGGCACTTCATCGCCCATTTCTATTTTAAGCTCCAGTTTATTAAGTTCCGCTTCCGCTTCTTCATAAGTCATATTCCTTAAATCCGGGACTTTGATATCGCCCTTAGAATCACCGAAAACAAAAATTCCTACTATAACAGCAATTAAAGCAATCACACCAACAACCGATCCTATGATAATTTTTTTCTTTTTTGCATCATCCGATGACTTTTTCTTAGGCGCTTTTTGGCCAGCTTTCTTGGATGGTTTTGTTAACTCTTCTTCAATATCTGTCTTCGCATTATTTTTTCTGTAATCATCTATCTCAGATGCCGCAAAAATTGAGTTTCCAACCATCTTTGTTACAAATTCAATATTATCAAGATCCTCCAGAAGTTCCTCTGCACTATGATAACGATTTGACTGAAATTTATCTGTAGCCTTCATTACAAGTTTTTCCAATGCCGGTGGAATTCCTGAAACAAGCTGTGACGGTGGTATAATATCATCATTAATATGCATCAGAGCTACCTGAACCGGATTATCACCATCAAAAGGTACTTTTCCTGTCAGCATTTCATATAAGACGATACCTAAAGAATAAATATCTGATCTTTCATCAACGTAAGAACCTCTTGCCTGTTCCGGAGAAAAATAATGTACTGAGCCGATAATCTTAGTTGTTTCAGATGCAAGTGTAGAATCATTAATAGCTTTTGCAATACCAAAATCAGCTAACTTTGCAGTTCCATCATTTGTAATCATAATATTATGAGGCTTAACATCGCGATGAATAATATTATTCTTATGTGCAAGACTTAGTGCTGATGCAACCTGTCTTGTAATTTCAATAGCCACCTTGTAATCAAGAGGTGCCTTTTCCTCTATGATTTCGCTGAGCGGTCTTCCCTCAATAAGCTCCATTACAATGAAATGAATGTTTCCCTCTTTACCTACATCATAAATACTTACAATATTAGGATGTTGTAATCCTGCTGCAGCCTGTGACTCCTTTTTAAAGTTTTCAATAAACTGTGTATTCTGTGTATATTCAGGACGCAGGATTTTAATTGCAACATATCTGTTCAGTAACCTGCACTTCGCTTTATATACAACGGCCATTCCGCCTTCACCGATTTTCTCGATTAATTCATATCTTCCTGCAAGTAATTTACTCATTTGATATCTTCCTCCATAATTTTAACGACTACCAAAGTGATATTATCATGTCCTCCTTGTTCATTTGCTTTCTGAACTAATGTCTCGCAAATTTCAAGTACCGGTTTGTCTTTTTCTAACTCTTTTGCTATTGCCTTACTATTTACTTCACTATATAACCCATCAGAACATAGTAAAATTATATCCCCCTCTTTAATGGGAACTTTAAAAAAGTCCGGTTCTATATCATAAGCTGCTCCAATTGCCCGGGTTATCATATTTTTCTGTTCATGATGTTCCGCTTCTTCATAGGAAATAAGTCCTGCTTTTACCAATGAATTTACATAAGTATGATCATCTGTTATCTGTACAAATCTGCTGTTATGCAGAATATACGCACGGCTATCACCTATATTGACAATGTGGGCTCTGCCATTGTCAATATAAACAAGAACCAGTGTTGTTGCCATACCCTGATTTTCGTCAGAAAACCGCGAAAGTTCAAGGACTCTCAAATTAACTTTTTTTATACATTCCTGAAAATACTCTTCTATTTGATCATCTGTCTCAGCTTCTTTAAGAGGATGTTCATCCATATACTTTAATATTTCGTCAATAGCTGTTCTGCTGGCAACCTCTCCGGAGTTATTTCCACCTACACCGTCAGCAACAATAAACACTTTATCTTCTATTTTCACAGAATAAGCATCTTCATTGTTGTTTCTCCGTAAACCAGTATCTGTTTTGAAACCTACCTCCATTCAAATCTCCTTTCAAATGTGCCTAATTGTTTCTTTTTCTCATCTTGCAAATAAAAAATCCATCGGTTTCCTCTACACCCGGAAGAAGCTGTCGGCTACGTTCCAGTTCAAATTCTTTATGATAATTTAAAAATCTGCTTACGACATCAATATTTTCAATTTTATTTATGGTACATGTGCTATATAGCAAATAACCACCTTTTTTTACATACTGTGCGGAAATATCAAGTAACTCAAGTTGTTTTCTTGCCAGTTCCCGTCCATTGTCTTTAATATCTTTATATTTGATTTCCGGTTTCTTTCTTATCACACCAAGACCCGAGCACGGCCCATCTACCAGAACCCTGTCCGCTATACCTATCCATTCTTTTCTAAGAACAGTTCCATCATTTTCCGTCACTTCAACATGATCAAGACAAAGTCGGTGTGCTTCTTTTTCTATTAACTCCAGCTTATGGGGATATACATCGCAGGAAATAACTTTTCCTGTATTACCCATAAGTTCCGCTGTCGAAAGGGTTTTACCTCCCGGTGCGGCACATATATCTATAACCGTATTGCCCTTTTCAGGATTAAGAATCTCTGTAGTAAGAATTGAGGCTTCATCCTGAATAGAAAAGAATCCCTTTTTAAATTCATCCAGTTCAAGAAGGTCACTACCTTTAACAAATATACAACGTTTGCTAAGTTTCCCATCTGTCACTTCAAATCCTTTATTCCTGAGTAATTCGGTAAGTTCCTCTTTCGTTGTTCGATTAACATTGACTCTCACTGAAAGCTGTGGAACACGATTGCCGGCTTCAAGGAGTTTCTCGGCTTTTTCTAGACCATAGTGTTCCTTCCAGAGCTCGACTATCCACTTTGCATAGGAGTATTTAATGCTTAGATATTCAACAGGATTCTTTTTTCTATCCGGAAAGTTTATCTGATCTTTTTTTCTGCCATATCCACGCAAAACTCCATTTACGAATCCATCTCTTCCTCTGGCATAGACTCTTGCGAGTTTAACCGTTTCATTAACTGCGGCATATTCAGGAACAGAATTCATAAAAATCAACTGGTACAGACCCATACGAAGCAAGACCTTTGCTTCTTTTTTTACGCCTTTAAGCCGTTTTGGAATAAGCTGCACCAAAATATAATCAAGATACATTCTGTTCTTCAGTACTCCATATACCAAGTCCCTTACAAAGGCTGGCGAATCCGGCTTTTCCAAATCGATATGATGGTTTAATGCGATATTTGAATATGCATTTTCTTTTTCTATTTCGATTAATGTTTCATATGCCGTTTTGCGGTTAATATCCATTTTTAATCTCTCCTGCCTCTTATGGCTAAAATTCTCAGCAGGTTACCTACTGCAATAGCAAGTGCAGCTACATAAGTAAGTGCCGCTGCCCTTAAAACCTTACATGCACCGGGAACTTCATCCTCTGAAAGCACACCGTATTCTTTTATATTCTGAATTGCCCTTCTGCTTGCATTAAACTCAACAGGAAGCGTGATCAGATGAAAAAGAATAATGACAACAAAAGCAAAAGCTCCTATATTGAAGATGGTATCTCCCCAATAATATGCACTGTAATTACCTACTGAAAGAAGTAGTAATCCTATCAAAATAAGTGGCCATGTCATTCTTGATGCAAAATTTGTAATAGGAACAATACTATTTCTGAGTTTTAAAGGAAAATATCCTTTTGCATGCTGAATTGCATGCCCTACTTCATGACAAGCCACACCTACAGCACTGATTGATGTTGAATTATACACATTTTGTGATAAACTCAATACCTTATTTCTCGGATTATAGTTATCTGTAAGATTTCCGGGAATTGCCCTTATCTCTACATCATAAAGTCCGTTAATATCCAGAATTCTTCTTGCTGCCTCTGCACCTGTCATATTACGTGAATTTCTGATTCTTGAGTATTTGTTAAAATTAGTTTTTACCATTGAATCCGCAATCATTGCAAGAAGCATTGCAGGAATCAAAATAACAAATGTAGTATCATAAAAAAACATAAAATTCCCCCCTTTTATATTTTATCGCAATATCCACCCTTTTTCAATCGTATTGCCCTTTAAATAGTCACTCACTGCCACTCTTTTCTTACCCGGCATCTGAATTTCTTTTATCCTCAGTATTCTTTTTCTACATGCCACATCTATCCCCTGTTCAGATACATTCACAATTGTACCATCTGCACATTCAGTTTCAATATCCATGCACTCTGCATCGCATACTTTCATTACAATATCTTTATAGTGGCAAAATGCGCCGGGCCACGGTTCAAATGCGCGGATCTGTCTTTCGATTTCTTCCGGAAATTTTGAAAAATCAATTTCTCCGTCTTTTTTAGAAATCATTCCGGCATAAGTCGCCAAACGGTCATCTTGCTTTATCGGGTCAATAGTTCCTGCTTCAATTTCAGGTAAAGTTTTTACAAGAAGTTCAGCACCTGCTTTTGAAAGTGCATCATGAAGTTCTTCTCCTGTCATTTTATTTATCTCAACTTCTGCTTTGGAAAGCATATCACCTGTGTCAAGACCTTCAGCCATCTGCATAATTGTAACACCGGTCTTTTCTTTTCCCTCTAAAATTGCATGCTGAATCGGCGAAGCTCCTCTCAGTTCAGGAAGTAATGATGCATGTACATTTATGCATCCATATTTTGGAAGTTCAAGAATTTCTTTCTGAATGATTTGCCCATATGCCGCAACGACAATAATATCAGGATTATATTCTCTCAAGATTTCCAGTGTCTCCGGACTCTTTTTTATTCTTTCCGGCTGCAATACTTCAATACCGTGAGCAATCGCAGCTTCTTTTACAGGAGAAAATTGCACTTTTTTCCCACGATTTTTTGCACGGTCAGGCTGTGTAATCACATAGCCTACTTCAAAACCTGCTTTGACAAGCTCATTAAGCGGTGAAACAGCAAAGTCCGGTGTACCCATAAATACTGTCTTCATATTTATTCTGCCTCCATTGGTCTGATGTTTGTTGCTTTATCAATATAAAGTATACCTTCGAGGTGATCATATTCATGACACATAACAATAGCATCAAATTCCTCAAATTCATAAGTCTGTTCATTGCCATCAAGATCAAGTGCCTTAATTTTAATTTTTTCCGGTCTTTCTACTGTACCCATCATTCCCGGTACACTAAGACATCCTTCATCACTGACCTGTGTACCTTCTTTTTCAAGGATTACAGGATTAATCATATAGTAAACCCTTTCAGGTTCCGGTTCCGCTACAAACATTCTTCTCATAATACCAATCTGAGGGGCTGCAAGACCTACACCACATTCAGCTCTCATTGTATCTAACATATCACCCATAACCATTCTGATGTGATCTGTAACTTCTCCTATTTCTCTGCATTTCTTTCTCAGTATTTCGTCTCCTTCAACAACAACATTTCTTAATGCCATTTGATTCCTCCTGTCTATAATGTTCCATATGGATTGACATCAATTACAATACTGCATTTGCAACGATTAGCCACCATATTTTCTACAAATAACTGTATATAATGAATATATTTATTTCTATATCCTTTCGGACATTTTATCATAATATGATATCTTACGCTGTTTTTACCTTTAAAATGGTAAGAAAGCTTCGGTGAAAAAATATTATTTCCATTTCCTTCTATCTTGCAGCGAATCAAGTACTCTTTACACATTTCTGCCATATGTAACGGTGTATCCTCATCTTCACCTGTAAATTCCACTACGATTAAATCCGTATAAGGCGGATAATCCATCAGTTTTCTTATTATAATCTCCTGTTCAAAGAATTCGGTGTAATTATGATGTGATGCTGCAATAAGTGCAAAATTATCCGGCGTATATGACTGAACGACAACCAGACCTTCCTCATCTCCTCGTCCCGCTCTTCCTGCAACTTGCGTAACCAGTTGAAAAGTTCTTTCTGTAGAACGATAATCCGGTATGTTTAAACTTACATCCGCAGAAATTACTCCGACAAGTCCTACATTTTGGAAATCAAGACCTTTTGCAACAAGTTGAGTACCAATGAGAATATCTGTATTTCCTTTTGAGAAGTCACGAATAATTTTTTTGATTTCTCTGCGATTTGTTGCAGTATCAAGGTCTAAACGTGACACAGTGTATTCAGGAAACATCTTTCTTGTAAATTCTTCTACCTGCTCTGTACCCGCTCCGAAATATTTAATATACCTGCTCCCACAATCAGGACATACCTCCGGTATATTAAATTTTTTTCCGCAATAATGGCAGATTGCCGCATTTTCTCTTTTATGGTAGGTTAGTGAAATATTACATTCAGGACATTTCATTACCTGGCCGCATTCCCTGCAGGAAATAAAAGTGGAATATCCTCTTCGATTTAAAAACAAAATAATCTGTTTTCTGTCTTCGAGGTTCTGTTTCATCTGACGATATAGACGGTCACTTAAAACTGTAGTATTTCCGGATTTAAGTTCTTCTCTCATATCAACCAGCTCAACTTTAGGAAGCGGTGTTCTGTTATATCTTTCTTTAAGTTCAATAAGCGTATAAATACCTTCCCTTGCTCTCTGATAAGAAACAACTGAAGGCGTTGCACTTCCAAGAATAAGAACTCCATCATAAGCCATCAGCCTTTTTAAAGCAATATCAACCGTGTCATACTTTGGTGTCATATCTGATTTGTATGTAGCCTCATGTTCTTCGTCCAGAATAATAACTCCTATGTTTTCCAGCGGAGCAAAGACGCCAATCCTTGCACCTATAACAATTTTTACCTCTCCGGAACGGATTCGCATCCACTCGTCAAAACGTTCTCTTTCTGTAAGTTTACTATGCAGAACGGCAATAGTATCTTTACCGAATCTTCCAATAAAGCGTTCAACAGTCTGTTCTGTAAGTGCAATTTCCGGCACAAGCATAATTGCCGTTTTATCAAACAAAAGTGCTTCTGCTATAGCTTGCATATAAACTTCTGTTTTTCCACTGCTCGTTACACCATGGATAAGGAAGTTTTCCTGTCTGTCATTGTCAATGGCATCGTTTATTGTTTGTACAGCAGACTTCTGCTCTTCCGTCAGATTCTCTATATTCTGAATTTCGCCTTTTTCGCCTTTATAGGGCTCTTTTTCTTTGCCTTCTTTCGTTTTTTTGCCTCGCGGGAGAAAGCATTTTATTGCATGGACAAAGGTAATTCCGTATCTGGACTTCATCCATTTTACCGTGCTGATTATTTCTCTGCTCAGAGAGAGAACTGAATCAACCGAATCAATTTCTTTAATAACTTCAGGATCACAGTCCGGTATTACATTATCTTCAAACACATATGCGGTTTTTAATTTATTATTCTTTCCAAAAGGAACAAATACAATACTCCCGACTTCAATCGCAAGTTCATCCTCGTCTTTACATCTGTAAGTAAAAAACTGATCTGTATATCTTCCTTTGTTTTCAATTACCACATTAACGTATTTCATTTTCTAAAACTCTTTTTCTACAGTAAGAAAATATTATTTTCTTCACATTCTTTAATCATTTCATCAGTCCATACAGACGCCTGAACTTCTCCTATATGCGCCTTTCTTAAGAAGAACATACAGAGTCTGCTCTGTCCTATTCCTCCACCTATGGAGTATGGTAATTTATCATTCAGAACTGCCTGATGGAATGACTGATTTCTTCTGTCGTTTGCGTTTGCAAGGTTCAGCTGTCTGTCCATAGCTTCCGCATCTACACGTATACCCATTGAAGAGATTTCAAATGCCCTGTCAAGGATATCATTCCATAGCAGAATATCACCATTTAATTCCCAGTCATCATAGTCCGGCGATCTTCCGTCGTGAGGTTCTCCCGATTTAAGAACTCCACCGATTTTCTCGATAAACACTGCGCCATGCTCTCTGCAAATCAAGTTTTCCCTTTCTTTCGCAGTTTTATCAGGATATCGGTCCTCAAGCTCCTGTGAAGTAATAAAAAAGATTTCATTAGGTAACTCTGTCTGTAGATTTCTATATAATCTGTTTACATAGTCTCCAAGATTTTTGATTGAATTGTAAATTGTCGTAACCACTTCATGAAGATACTCTGTGGTTCTCTGCTCTTTTGTGATTACTTTTTCCCAGTCCCACTGGTCAACATAAACTGAATGAAGATTATCAAGTTCTTCATCTCGTCTGATAGCATTCATATCGGTGTAAATTCCATGATCAGGCTCAATTCCGTATTTTCCAAGAGCCATTCTCTTCCATTTTGCAAGAGACTGCACAACTTCAACTTCCTGCTCGTTCATATCTTTCAGTGTAAAAGTTACTCTGCGTTCAACACCGCTTAAATTATCGTTTAGTCCTGTTGTCGGAATAACAAAAAGAGGCGCTGAAACACGTCGCAAATTCAATCCGTATGCAAGTTCCTGCTGAAAATAATCTTTTATTTTCTTAATTGCCCTCTGTGTTTCTATAGGGCTTATGATTGGCGAATATTTTTCCTTTGGTTTAATTAACTTTGCCATTAAAAACTCCTTCTTAATTTATAATTATCTTTTTGAAAATATACATCCACAATAATTCTGTCGATATAACTCATATTCCTTTGAAAGCTGAATGCTTCTCTGAAAGCCTGCCTTTTTCTTAAAATCAAGGTCGAGAAATTCAACATGATATTTTTCTGCCACATTCCTGCCGATTTGGGAAATAAGGGGATAATTCTTGTGTGGACTTACAGTAAGTGTCGTAGTAAATGCAGGATAACCCTTTTCTTTAGCAACACGGGCTGATTCAAGAAGACGCATATCAAAGCATATAGTGCATCTTGCGCCACCTTCCGGTTCTTCTTCATAGCCATCTACAAGTTCAAAATATCTTTCAGGATCATATCTACCCTCTAAATAACGAATAGTATATTCATTTTCCGTATTTTTATTATATTCATCAATAAACTTAATTTGATTTTCTTTTCGTCTTTCGTATTCATCAGTCTCTGTAATGCAGGGATTATAATAAAATACAGTAATATTATAATCCGGAGCAAGTCTTTCTATAACCGCCGTACTACATGGACCGCAACAACTGTGCAACAATAATTCTTTTTTTGCTGCTTCTGTTCCTGCTGCAAAATTGGCCTTCTCATTATACAACACTGAACTGCCTTCGCAATGGCAGGGTTCTGTAGATTTTTTTATCAAAACAATACCTCCCATGCTCTAAATTTCAATAATAAAAATCAACTCTTTTAACAATTTATTATATACGATTTTTGACATTTTTTCAATATATATCCTTGACATTATCCGTTAATCCGTTGCACTCTGCAAATGAAATATCGCAACAGTTAGATGCTAAATACTTCTGTTTCAGCATCATTTACTTTGAGGAAACTCTCTGGTAATATTTTTCATTGTAATTCTAACAGTAAACTGCTTTCTGATTAACATAGTTTTTCTATTTTAGAGAATTCAAAGTAAAAACCATAGAAAATGAATATCTTCTTTCAAAACTGCACGAAATGCCACCTTTCATCGGCGAAGCCTGACATGTATTTTTATATGCTTTGATATGCCCGGTTCAGACTCTTGTCTCCCCTTCTATTTGAACATTGACTTTTATTCTGTTTTCTATTACTCTTGTATAAGATATATTTAAGGAAAAGAGGATCATCATGAGCGAAGCAATCAACAGTATAAGTTCATATTTAAAGAAAGAATTTGGCGAAAAAACCGTCAAACTTGCAATAGATGGAGGTTTTACCTGCCCTAACCGCGATGGAACAATTAGTTACGGAGGCTGTCTGTTCTGTTCCGAAGGTGGCGGTGGTGACTTTGCTTCCACTATAGAAGATCAAATTAAACTTTTATCGGAAAAATGGCCTAGAGCTAAATATCTTGCATATTTCCAGAATCATACAAACACCTATGCACCTGTAGATGTCTTACGCGAAAAATACGAACAGGCTCTTAATCATCCGCTTATTTCCGGTATAGTTATTGCCACAAGACCTGACTGTCTTGGTAACGATGTCCTTGATTTGCTGGAAGAAATGAATAAGAAGCATTTTATGTGGGTGGAACTTGGTCTCCAGACAATGCATGAAGATACTGCAAAACTGATAAACCGTGGATATAATCTTCCTGTATACGAAAAAGCCATGGAAGAACTAAAAAAGAGAAATATAAAGACTGTTGTTCACCTGATTTTAGGGTTACCTGGTGAAAATAAAGTTCATATGACAGAATCCGTAAAATATGTAATTAATTCAGGAGCCTGGGGAATCAAGCTGCATCTTCTCAACATTGTAAAGGGTTCCCGTATGGAAAAAGCTTATCCTGACTATTGTTTTTTTGCTGATATTGATGGCTATGTTAATTTTGTATGCGATTTACTTGAAATTATACCGGCTGAAGTTACAATTCATCGTATGACAGGAGATGCACCAAGAAAAATACTGATAAAACCGGAATGGAGTTACAAAAAAAGAACCATTCTCAACTCAATTCATGCAGAGCTGAAAAAGCGCGGCAGTGTTCAGGGATGTAAGGTAAAAAAAAAGTATTGACTTGTAGGTTGTTTTCCTCTATTATAACTATTATAAATATTCAGATAAGCAGAAAAGGAGATTATATTTTTATGAAGAAAATATTACCTGTAGTACTTACAATTTTATGTATGCTGTCACTTGTTGCATGTGGAGGTACAGAGGAAACAAAAAACGCCCTTGTACTCACTTATGATGAAGCTGACATCATCCATGTAGAAATGGCTTTTGATGCAAAAGAAGACGTAGTTACAAGAATCACACAGAATACTACTGTTGATCTCTCAAAATTTACTGAAGATCAGATTGCACAGCTTGAACAAGCTGCAGATACTTCAAAAGTGCAATTCGACAAAATAAAAGGTGTTGAATATTCAAGAGAACGTAAAGACAATAAACTTCTTGAGAAAATTGTTATTCCAACAGATAAAGAAACTTTAAAGGCAGTTATAGATGCAGGTCTTCTACCTGTAGAAGGAAATGCTGGACAGCTTTCTGTTTCAAAATCAAAAGAAACAATGACAAAATCCGGTTGGAAAGTAAAAGAATAAATAATTCAATCATCATAAAAAAAAGAGCGCATTTAACTTTTCCATAAGTTATGCGCTCTTTTTTTATCTATCCGGTTCTATTCGCCCATCATTGTAATGCTTTCTGCAAAGGGAAACATACATATCATTACCACCAATCATAACCTGTTCACCCTGCTTTACAAACTTTCCATCTACTATACGTGCAACCATTGTAGCTTTTCGACCGCACCAGCAGATAGTTTTAATTTCCTCAATTTTATCAGCATAAACGAGCATATAATACGATCCCTCAAAGAGTTCATTTCTAAAATCATTTTTCAGTCCATATGCCAAAACCGGAACATCAAGACTGTCGACAATTTCAACCAGTTCCTGTACGTGATGTTTTTTTAGAAACTGACACTCATCAATTAGCACACAGTCAAGCGGTTTCTTGTTATTTTCACGCATAAAAAGCTCAAGGATATTTGTATCATCATTAACAATTTTAGCTTCCCTCTGAAGTCCTATACGCGATGTAACCATACCACCACCATATCTTGTATCAACTCCCGGAACGAGTGTAAGAACATTCTTTCCGCGTTCTTCATAGTTATATGCAACTTTAATCAACTCAATAGATTTGCCCGCATTCATTGTACTATATCTGTAATATAACTGTGCCATAAGCTTCCTGCTTTCTATATATGTTTTTCATTTTTTCTGTCACGTGTCATAAGCATGTTCACAGCTTCTTTAGGCGTAACATCACCACTAATACATTTATAAATCAGTTCTGTAATCGGCATTTCAACACCCACTTTTTTCGCAAGCTCGTATGCAGCTTCAGCAGTAAACATACCTTCTACAACCATTCCCACTTTCTTAACCGCTTCATCAGGCGCCATGCCTTCTCCTATCATGATTCCACATCGTCTGTTTCTGGAATGCATACTTGTACAGGTTACGATTAAGTCACCTATACCGGTAAGGCCTGAAAACGTAGCAATATCTGCGCCTAATGCAACACCAAGTCTGCACATTTCCGTAATGCCTCTTGTCATCAGTGCTGCCTTTGCATTGTCTCCATAACCTATCCCATCAGAAATACCTGCACCAAGAGCAATAATATTCTTTAAAGAACCTCCCAATTCCACTCCACAGACATCATCATTAGTATATACTCTGAAGTTCTCCGTAATAAAGATATTCTGTACTTCTTCTGCTATTTCCATATCATTTGATGCTACAGCAACTGTTGTCGGAAGCTTTCTTCCTACTTCTTCTGCATGCGAAGGGCCTGAAAGTACAGCATACTTTACTTCGGGCTGTAATATGTATGCGATTTCGGACATTCTCATCAGAGTGCCCTGCTCAATACCTTTCGCAACATTTACTACAATCATATCAACTGTAAGGTATGGTATTGCTTTTTCAAAGGCATTTCTAAAATGCTGTGCAGGCGCTGAAAACAATGCCATATCCGCATCTTTAAGCGCTTCCTCCGTACTGTCAACAATGCTCAGCTTTTCCGGAAATTTTATACCCGGCAGATATCTGACATTTTCTCTGTGTTCTTTCATTTCTTTTAAATGTTCTTCATTAATATCGCACATTTTTACAACATGACCCTTATCAGCAAGGGTAATTGCAAGTGCTGTACCCCAGCTTCCTGCACCAATAACACCTATTGTTTTCATTTTTCCGCCTCTTTTCTATTTCTTATTAAAACTGATTTTGTTTTCCTGTCCTTTAAGGATTCTGCCTATATTTGCACGATGAACGTAAAGTACTACCAATGCCATAGGAATACCTACATAAAGGAAATCCGGTTCCCAGAAATATGCAAAAATCGGAAAAGATACCGCTGCCATAATAGAACCCATGGAAACCATACGTGTAAGGAGTACTGTAAGAATTACAATACCGAGACAACTCAGAGCTATCATCCAGTTTACACCTAAAAGTGCTCCGAATGCTACAGCAACGCCTTTTCCTCCTTTGAATTTATAAATTACCGGCCAGATATGTCCTGCAAATGCGGCTAAGGCACAAATATATCCTGCCTCCTGTCCTGCAATAAGAGTTCCAAGTTCTACAGCAATAACACCTTTCATCACATCTACAAAAAGTGTAATTACTGCAGCTTTTTTTCCTAAAACTCTGAGAGCATTCGTCGTTCCGGCATTTCCACTTCCCTCTTTTTTTATGTCAATTCCCTGTTTTCTTCCAAGAATTGTAGAAGGGGAAATATTTCCGAGGAAATATGCAATAATAACGACAAGAATCGTATATACGGTATTCATTATTCTTCTTTCTCTCCTTTTTCTCTGAATACAAACTTGATCGAGGTTCCTTCAAATCCGAAACCTTCTCTGATTTTATTTTCCAGATATCTTGCATAGGAGAAATGCATAAGCTCTCTCTTATTAATCTGGAAGGAGAACAGCGGCGGTTTTACCCCTACCTGTGTTACATAATAAAGCTTCAGTCTCTTTCCTTTGTCTGAAGGTGGCTGTTTCATCATTGTAGCATCTACAATCAGGCTGTTAAGCTGCCCTGTAGAAACACGCATTGCTCTTTTTTCAGCAACAACTTTTACGGTTTTGATAACTTCAAAAACTCTCTGTTTTTCAGCAACGGAAATAAATACAGATGGAGCATAAGACATAAACTGTAATTCAGTTTCAATAAGTCTTCTGAAATCTCTCATTGTATTGGTTTCTTTTTTAATCAAATCCCACTTGTTTACTACAACAACAATACCTTTTCCTGCTTCATGAGCAACGCCTGCAATTTTTTTATCCTGTTCGGTAATACCTTCTTCAGCATTAATCATAAGAACGCATACATCACATCTTTCAATAGCTGCAACAGCACGAATTACGCTGTATCTTTCGATATCTTCATTAACCTTGTTTTTACGACGAATACCGGCTGTATCAATAAGAATATATTTATCCCCACCCCATTCAAACGGCGTGTCGATAGAATCTCTGGTTGTTCCGGCAATCGGGGATACAATAACTCTGTTTTCATTTAGCAAACAGTTAATCAGTGATGATTTTCCTACGTTAGGTTTACCAATTACTGCAACCTTGATGGCTTCATCATCTTCTACATCCGCATCATCAGGGAAACTTTCAACAATTTCATCAAGAACATCACCAAAGTTAAGCATATTCGCTGCGGAAATCGGAATTGGTTCACCAACGCCGAGTTCATAGAAGTCATAGAAAGTATCCGGCAGTTTTAACGGATTATCTATCTTATTAACAAGAAGAATAACTTTCTTGCCTGTTCTTCTCAGCATCATGCCTACTTCTTCATCGGCATGTGTAAGTCCGTCTTTACCATCAGTAATAAATAGAATTACATCTGCCATATCCATAGCAATCTGTGCCTGTTCTCTCATCTGTGAAAGGATAATATCCTGACTTGCAGGTTCAATACCACCTGTATCAATCAGTGCAAAATTAACACCGTTCCATTCAGCTTCCGCATAGATTCTATCTCTTGTAACACCCGGCGTGTCCTCTACAATGGCTACACGTCGGCCTACTACTTTATTAAAAAACGTTGATTTACCAACGTTTGGTCTGCCTACTACAGCTACAATCGGTTTACTCATTAAAAATTCCTCCTGCAAATTCCAAAGGATTGAAGTCCTTTAAATCTTCCATTTTTTCTCCAACACCTATAAATTTTATCGGTAAATCAAATTCATCGGCAATAGTAATGGCAATTCCGCCTTTAGCTGTTCCGTCCAGCTTTGTAAGAACTACGCCTGTAATTTCTGCCGCTTCATTGAATTCTTTGGCCTGTGAAATCGCATTTTTTCCGGTTGTGGCATCTAATACCAGAAGTGTTTCCCTGGTTGCTTCCGGAAATTCTTTAGAGATAACGCGATTCATTTTTTCTAATTCATTCATTAAGTTTTTCTTTGTCTGAAGACGTCCCGCAGTGTCACAGATAAGTACATCTGTACCTTTTGCTCTTGCGGACTGAATCGCATCAAAGATTACTGCAGAAGGATCTGCACCTTCCTGATGCTTAATTGTATTAACACCGATACGTTCGCCCCAGATTTCCAGCTGTTCTCCTGCAGCTGCACGGAAAGTATCTGCTGCAGCAAGTAATACACTCTTATTTTCTGCTTTTAATTTATTTGCAATCTTTGCAATGGATGTTGTTTTACCTCCGCCATTTATTCCAATCATCAGAATAACAAGAGGTGTTTCTGTAGAAAGTCTGTTTCTTTCACCTTTATCCATAATCCCTGCAATAACCGTTGCCAAAGCTTCTTTTATGTTTTCAGGATTTGTAAGATGTTTTTCTTTGATATATGTTCTGAGTTCATCCATAATTTTCATCGTTGTTTCCATACCGATATCGGAAGTAATCAGAATTTCTTCTAATTCATCCATTAAATCCTCATCTATTTTAGGTCGTCCCATAATCGCATCACCGATTCGTTCGGACATTCTGCCAAAAAAGCCTTTTTTCTTTTCTTGAAATAGTGCCATAATCTATTCCTTTCATTCTAAATTTTATAGTTAAAGTCCACTTATCCTCTATTTGGGATTAAGCATTATAATTCAAAATTATCACCGAGTCTTAAGCTTAATACTTTTGAAACGCCATGTTCTGCCATTGTTACACCGTAGAGCACATCTGCATGTTCCATCGTTGCTTTCTGGTGTGTAACCAGTGCAAACTGAATTTCATCAAACTTACGGAGATAGTTGGCAAATCGGTCGATATTTGCATCATCAAGAGCAGCTTCAACCTCATCCAGTATACAGAACGGTGTAGGCTTTGTTTTAAGAACTGCAAACATCAATGCGATAGCCGTCATTGTCTTTTCTCCACCCGACATCAGATTAATATTCTGAAGTTTCTTTCCCGGAGGTTGTGCAATAATATCGATACCTGATTCTATCGGATTATTTTCATCTTCAAGTCGGAGTTCTGCATATCCGCCGCCAAACAATTCCTTAAAGATACTCTCAAAATTTTTCACTACCGCATCAAAGTTTTCTTTAAAACGTCTCTTAATTGTAGTGTCCATATCCTGAATAATCTTCTTTAACTCATCCATTGCAGTGAGAATGTCTGCACGCTGCGCAGTAAGGAAGTTATATCTCTCACTTACAGCCTCATACTCTTTGATTGCACCTACATTGACTTCTCCCAGCTCACGAATTCTGTTCTTAATTTCCCGGCTTTCTTTAACAGATGTGGACATAACAAAGTCTTCTTTTTTGAAATCTACTGCCTGCGCATAGGAGATTTCGAATTCGTCCCAAAGTCTTTCTTTATGTGAATCCATCTGTGTATCAATCTTTGCAGATTTAATTTCCATCTGATATTTCTGGTCCTGTAAAGCGTTGATTTTCTCACCGGTACTCTGCAACTCTGCATTCAACTGATTCAGACGTTCTGAAAGGACTTCTCTCTGCTGTGAAACCTGTTTGATATAATCTTCCGTTTCCTGTTTCTGCTTAAGTAAATCATCAACACTTACTTCATCGTCTGTAGAACCGAAGAAGATTTTATTTCTTTCTTTTTCAAGATTTTCTTTTTCTTCTTTTTTTTGTTCAAGCTGTGCAGTATAATCTTCTGCAGTTTCGTTGATTCTTCTAATCAGTTCTCTAAGGTTTTCTTTTTTGTTTTCCCAGTCCTTGACCTGAATTCTTGCTTTTGTAATCTGCTCTGCAGCTTCTTCAACAATAGATTTGCTGTTTTCATATTCAGCCATTACCTCTTCAATCTGACTCTGTACTTCTACAATTTCTTTTTCAAAACTGCTGATTTCCTGTGCTGCAGTCTTAATCATGTTATCGGCATCTGCCATTTCTTTAGAAATGGCAGCTACTTCACGATCGTATTTTTCACTGCTGTTCTTTATATCTGCCAGTGTAATCTCAAGAGCTGAAATTGTACTTTCAAGAGATGCAAGAAAAACTTCTTTTTCATGCTTATCTTTTGCAGTACTTTCTTCAATTTCTTTAATATCTTCGAAACGATCCGTAATATCAGACTGTTCTTCTATCTTTTCTGCAAGAGATTTTCTAAGTTCTTTTATTTCTTTATCTAATTTCTGTATTTCTCCCTTACGTTCAAGAAGATTTGCAGTTTTGTTTTTGTATCTTCCGCCTGTAATTGCTCCACTTCCTGTAATAACTTCTCCATCCAGAGTTACAAAGCGAAGTCCTCCGCCTATTTTTGATAAAGTAACTGCAGTATCCATATTGTCAACAACAGCCACTCTGCCCAGTAAATATTCAAAAACATTTCTATACTCATCTTTAAAATGGATACAGTCAACGCCAAGTCCTTTAAAACCATATGCAGAAGAAATTCTACTGTCTAAATTTACTCTGGCCGGTTTGACTGAAGATACCGGAAGAAACGTAAGTCTTCCTGCTCTGCTTTCTTTCAGTACATTTACTGCACGTTTGGCATTGTTGTCCGTATCACATACTATGTTCTGCATCTGTCCGCCAAGAGCAGTTTCTATTGCTGTCTCAAGTCCATCAGGGACATTCATCAGTTCTGCAACTACACCCTTAATTCCCGGCAACCCTGCGTGCATAATATGCTTTACTGCATAATTATAACCTTCATAATTATTTTCCATCTCTTCAATGGTCTTTTTTCTTGAAGCTTTCTGTCCGCCAAGCAGTTTGATATCTTCTATTTCTACGCGAAGTTCCTTCTGTCTCTGAAGAAGTTCATTTTTTTCTCCCTGAAGTTCTGCAATATCTTCAGTAAGCTCTTCGAGAGAACTCCTGAGTCCATCTCTTTTTTCTCGTGCTTTCTTCAGTTCTTCGTTGCTTTCTTTATTGTTTTTCTTTGCCCCTACAACTTCTTCTGAAAGCTGTTCCTGACGTTTTTCAAGGGCCGTTTTTATGCTCTCGTAACTTTTAGCTACACTTTTCTTTGAAGATATCAGGCTATGTAATTGAAAGAGTCTGTCTCTTCTTTCGTCAATATGCTCCGCAATCGTTGACGCATCTGCAGTAAGCTCACTGTGTTTTACAATTTTTTTCTTAAGTTCATCATCAGCGTTCTTATGCTTTACCTGAATTTCTCTCTCGGATTTTTCAAGCTCCGCTCTGTTGTCTGACTCTTTCTCCAGTTTTTCTTCTAACAGCCGGATTTCACCTGTCAATCGGATATCATCCTTATCAAGACCTGATAGTTTTTCCTGATTAAGTTCTTTTCTGTTCTGGATAAGATTGATTTCTTCTACAACTTTAAGGAGATTATCCCTCGCTTCGTTACCCAGCTGTTCCAACCTGGTGTTTTCTTCTGTTTTTTCCGAAAACTCGTTATCGGATTTTTCTTTACGTGAAAGAATATCTGCAATATCCTTTTCTGCCTGTAAAATATCCTGTTTATAAATCTGATTCTTAGATAACAGGTTTTCTATATTTTTAAGGATAATATTAATTTCCAGATCCTGATATTTTTCTTTTAATTCCAGATATTCTTTGGCTTTAATACTGTCTTCACGCAATCCATCAATTCGGCCTTCAATTTCTGAAAGGATATCAGCCACCCTCTCAAGACTATTATTTGTAGATGCAAGCTTTTTTTCCGCTTCGGCTTTCTTGCTCTTGTATAATACAACTCCTGCAGCTTCTTCAAATATCTCTCTGCGACTTTCCGGTTTGTTGCTTACAATATCTGCAATCTTGCCCTGCCCGATAAGTGAGTAGCCATCAACACCTATGCCGGTATCCATAATCAGTTCTCTGATATCACGAAGTCTGCATTGATTGTTGTTAATCAGATATTCGCTTTCTCCGGAGCGAAACATTCTTCTTGTAATGGCTACTTCATTGTAGTCAATGTCAAGAAGTCCCGAACTGTTATCAATAACCAGGGTTACTTCAGCCATACCTCTTGATTTTCGACTTGCAGTACCTGCAAAGATAACTTCTTCCATTTTTCCGCCACGGAGAGCTTTTGGGCTCTGTTCTCCCAGAACCCAGCGGATAGCATCACTTATATTACTCTTACCACTTCCATTAGGACCTACAATGCAGGTAACTCCCTCATGGAATTCTATAACCACAGGCTCTGCAAAAGATTTAAACCCATGCATCTCCAGACGTTTAAAATACATTCTTATCTATACTCCTTTCGAGAGTTGCTTTGGCTGCATTTTGTTCAGCTTCTTTTTTGCTCTTTCCACTACCTTTTCCTAAAACTTTTCCATTACATACAAGATGAACATAAAAGGTTTTATCGTGATCCGGTCCTTCTTCCTTGTCTAAGATATAGGCAATTTCTGTTTTCTGACCTCTTTTCTGCAGAGTTTCCTGAACACGTGTCTTATAATCCGCAAAGAGTTTTCCTTCAAGTGCATCTTCTACAGTTTCTTTAAATTCTCTTGTAATGAACTCTTCAACATTGTTGTAGCCGCCATCAAGAAAAATCGCTCCGATAACTGCTTCAACAGCGTCTGCTAAAATGGAGTCACGGTTTCTTCCACCGGAGAACTCTTCTCCATGACCCATATTAATATATTTTCCAATTTCCAGTCTTCTGGCTACTACAGCTAAAGACTTTTCACAGACGATTAACGCTCTCGTCTTTGTAAGCTTACCTTCGTCATCCTGTGACAGAAGTCTGTACAGCTGTGCACTGATTACGGCGTCAAAAAATGCATCCCCAAGAAATTCAAGTCTTTCGTTATTGTTAACTGTCTTTCCTCGATGTTCCCGGTCACATGAACTGTGAGTCAGTGCTTTATTTAAAAGTTCTTTGTTTTCAAAGGTATATTTAATTTTCTTCTCAAATTCACTATTATTCACTAATTAAAATCTCCTCAATTTCCAAAACGGAATTCTGTATTGTTTCTACAACTTTTCCCTCTACATAAGGAATGGCTTTTAAGATTGTCTGCTTTACGGCAAGTGCATCAGAAGATCCATGCATCTTTAGCATTGCTCCCTTTACACCAAGTAACGGTGCTCCGCCATATTCCGCATAGTTAAATTCTTTTTTAATTCCTGCCAGCTGTTCTTTTAGAAGAAGTGCTCCGAGCTTTGATTTTGTGTTGCTTAAGAATCTCTTCTTCATTTCCCTCAGAACCATAAGTCCCATACCTTCTGTTAATTTGAGGATTGCATTCCCTGTAAATCCGTCTGTAACAATAACATCGCAAACGCCATTAGGAAGTTCTCTTCCTTCTACACTGCCCATGAAATTAAGATGACTCTTATCTAAAAGTTCATATGCAGCTTTTGTAAGAGATGTTCCTTTTCCTTCTTCCGTTCCGTTATTAACAAGTCCTACTGAAGGATTCTCTCTTCCCATAACTTTTTCCATATAAATGCTTCCCATTGTAGCAAACTCCAAAAGGTTGTTTGCTTTACATTCAGCATTGGCGCCTGTATCTACTAATAGTGAAGGCTGTTTACCGATAACCGGATACACTGTTGCAAGTGTAGGTCGGTCAATTCCCTGAATTCTTCCCAGAATAAACAGTCCTCCTGCGAGTAATGCTCCTGTACTTCCTGCTGAAAGGAAAACATCCGCTTCACCATTCTTTATCATATTAAGTCCTTTTACAATGGACGAATCCTTCTTGGTGCGTACAGCTTTTACCGGTGCGTCTTCATTAAGAATAACTTCTGTAGCATTGACGACACTGATTCTGTCTCCTTTATATCCATATTTTTCAAGGCATTCCTGAATTACTTCTTCCTGCCCGATAATTATAATTTCTTCGTTTATTTCTTTGAGGGCCGCAATGGCACCTTCTATAACAACGTCAGGTGCATTATCTCCACCCATACCATCTAATAAAATCTTCATTTCTTCGTCCTCCTGTGACAATACATACATTAGAATTTTAACATAATTTCGTGTTCTTTGCAAATACGGGTACTAAAAATAACTTGTCCATTTTCCGTGTATATATAATAAAATTTTTTCCATAAAGCACAAAAGAAACGGCCTGACAAAGCAGGCTGCTTCTTTGATAAAACTATTTTGACATTTCTTTAATTACACGATCAATTTTACGTGCGACTTCTCTGAAATCTTCTTCTTTGTAGCCTCTTGTCGTCATCGGTGCTGTTCCGACTCTTACGCCACTTGTTTCTTTTGGAGATCTTGTATCCCCCGGCACACAGTTTTTATTCAGTGTAATACCTACATCATCAAGTCTGTCCTGTAAGTCTTTACCGCTGAACGGATAGCCGGACAAATCTAGTAAAAATACGTGATTATCTGTTCCTCCTGTAACAACTTTATAGCCTAACTTAATGAACTCATCGCAGAAAGCTTTACAGTTGCTGACTACCTGTTTTGCATATTCTTTGTATTCAGGTCTCAGCGCTTCTTCTGCGCAGATTGCCTTACCTGCAATAATATGTTCTAATGGACCACCCTGTGCATAGGGAAAAACAGCACTGTCAATTTTCTTTGCAAATTCTGGTTTACCGAAAATCAGTCCGCCTCTTGGTCCTCTTAATGTCTTATGTGTTGTTGTTGTAATAATATCAGCATATCCGAATGGGGAAGGATGTACACCGCCTGCTACAAGACCGGCAATGTGAGCCATATCCACCATAAAGTAAGCACCAACTTCTTTAGCAATTTCTGAAAATGCTTTGAAATCAATAATTCTTGAATATGCACTTGCACCTGTAAGAATCAATGCAGGTTTGATTTCATGTGCTTTTTTTCTTACATCTTCCATATCGATAAACCCGTCTTTGTCAACATCATAAAATACAATGTTATATAACTTTCCACTAAAGTTTACGGAAGAACCATGTGTCAGGTGACCACCATTATCCAGACTCAGGGATAGAACAGTATCTCCCGGTTTAATCAGTGCTTTATATGCTGCAAAGTTTGCCTGTGAACCGCTATGAGGCTGAACATTTACATGATAGTCTGTGTTAAATACCTCTCTCCACTTGTCACAGCAGTATTCTTCCATTTCATCGACATATCTTGTGCCTCCATAATATCTGCTGGTATTTCCTGAAGTTCTTACATATGGGTAACCTTCGGCATATTTCCATGACAGGCAGCTTCCGCATGCTGCAAGTACTGCTTCTGAACAGTAGTTTTCGGAAGCAATAAGTTCTATATTATTCTTCTGTCTGTTATATTCTTTTTCAATAAAACTGCCGACAATCGGTGATGATTCCTTGATAAATTCAAAATTATCCACGTTATACGTGCTGTTATCTTTTGTATCTTTGTTAAACATTCTTTCTCCCTCCAATGTAAGAATTCTATATAAATTTGTTTAATTATATCATATTTTCCATATTTTTTTCAAGTTGTATCACAGAAACTTCATAAGCGGTTTTTTCAATTATCCTTCCATCATCCATTTTCTTTTTATATTGTCTGCTCTGAAGCCTCCCCTGTATACTGATGCAGTCACCTACTTCCATAGCTGCGGAATAACCTGCATTTCTTCCCCATGTAATACACGGAATATAATCGGACTTATTGTACATTCTGTTTACTGCAAGCATAAGGTCACAGAGTTTTCTGCCTAAAGGTGTAGTTCTTTCTGCAGGTTTTTTGCAGATAAATCCCTCAAGACTGATTTCATTGATGTATTCTTCTTCATCCGCTTCATAGATATCTCTTGCAAAGAGAACAATATTAAGTCGGTTATGTCCATCTTGTTCCTGATTATATGTTCTTATCTGTCCCCACACTTCAAGCTGCATTCCCGGACAGATTGTTCTTTCATTCATCAGTCGTTCAGAAATCATTACATTTATACAATCTTCATATCCACTATGTCTGTAAACACCGAGTTTCATGGTATAAAAAGCTTCACCATAAGTTTTATGGCTGAATTCAAGGTTATCCAGCACTTCACCGCAAACATGTGCCATATTTGTGCAGTTTATATTTTCTGTTGTATAATCCATATTTTCCCTCCCAGAATTTCACATTATTACAATGTATTCCGGTAAAAGAAAAGTATGAATTTTTTAAAAGATAAAAAAATTTCAGGCAAATCAATCTGCCTGAAATTTTCCTATAGCCTTATTCTTCTCTGTCCTTTCTTTTTCTATACAAGTAGAAAAGAATTATAGCACTTATGGATAATAGTACTATCCATGACAGGATTCTGTTTCTGTCCCCTGTTTGTGGACCGTTTCCGCCAATAATCGGATCTACCTGTCCGCTTTCCGGTGGAGATATAGCTTCTCCTCCCGGCACATAGGTATTGATCAGGTTATATCCTGCAATTTCCATCTGATAATCTTTGACTCTTTCTTCTCCTATGGTATAGACGATTTCTTTTCCGTCCTCTGTTGTCTTCGGTACGTCAAAGGTGTAAGTCCAGTTTGTCTCCTCATCAATTTTCTGCTGTGAAACAAGTTCTCCATCACCATAGAGATAAACGGTAAGGGATTTAGGCTGTTTATCCTTTGGATTACTCTTGTGATTCCATGTCTTTGTTCCGATAATCTTTATTTCTTCTATCGGAGGTGGTGCATCATAGGTATTTAAAATATTGATTTCTCCTTCTGCGCCCGGACTGTAAGTCACCTTATATCCTTCTACCGGTTCTTCCTCAACTGTATAGACGATTTCTTTTCCGTCTCTGTCGTACTTTGGTGCGGTAAACTTATAGTACCAGTTTCCATCTTTATCTGGATAGACTTTTGTTGTCTTAACCAGCTTATCTTCTGTTTTCAGATGTACGGTAATATATTCCGGTAGGGTTACTTTTTCATTATTCGGGAATTTCCAGAACTTTGTTCCTTTGATCTCTGTTTCCGGATTTCCGATATATGTGTTGGTTACTTCTGCAGTAATAACCTGATCGCCTGTTCCCATTCCGCTTCCCTTTAAGATAACAGACTGGATATAGCCTTCGGAAAAGTAATCTTTTTCTTTTACTTCATAAGAATAGCCTTTGGGCAGATGGAAAACTTTTTCATTATCCGGCATCAGTTTAAATGGAATTTCCTCTGTCTTTCCCTCTTTGTTCTTCAGAATTAAAGTAAATTCAAATTCTTTATACTTGTCTTTTTCCGGATATTCCCCGTCGATTTTCTTTATAACTTTAAGAGTGGTATCCTTTTCTTCTCCCTGATAGAAGGTATTGGTAAACCGGACTTCTGAAGGTCTGTCCGTAATGGTTCCACTGTGATTATCACTGACAAAGGTATAACCTTCTTCCTGCGTTTCCTCTACTTCATAGTTAACTCCGAAAGGAATACCTGTAAATACTGCCGTTTCACCATGCTTAAGTTGGAGAGTTTCTCCGCTTTTCAATTTTTTTTCTTCGCCTTCTCCTATGCGATATGCATACGTTCCTTCATCTGAGAAGGTTACGGTAAAGGTAAAGCTTTGATTTTTCTGCTCTTCTGTTAAAGGCTTATCGTCTGCAGTTTTAACTTCTTTTGTAATAGATAGATTTCCATCAATTCTCACGTTATATGCCTTGACAATATATGGTTTTGTCTCTTCTCCACTTATTGTAAATGGATAAAGTATCTTTTCTTTCCCCTCTTCTTTATCATACTTATAACCTATAGGTGGCGTAACTTCTTCAAAGTAGTAATCACCTTTAGGAAGATTTACTTTAATCTTTCCATCTTTATCCGTTACAGAGAGCTGTCCGAGCTGCTGATCGTCTTTGTTATACAGGTAGAATTCCGCTCCTGAAAGAGGCTTTTCCGTAAGCGTTCCATCGGAAAGTTTTTCAAGCTTATGAAGTTCTACCGGAAATTCCGGTAACGTTGCACTGTACACTTCGTTCAACGCCTGCTGATTCAGACTCTGCCAGCAGAATGTACCTGCAATCATAGTAGATAGTGCAATAATAAGTACGCAGAATATACTTAATCCTTTTTTTAATTTTCCCATAAAACGCCTCCTTTCTGTATATTAATCTTATTTACGCGTCAGATTAAATTGACTAAAAGTCTCCTGCCTTAATTTAAAAGTATGTCCATCACGCAAGTGCCCTTTATAACTTGCTATACTATTTCTGACATCCTCTAACGAAACTGAACCTTCTTCATATTCCTTCTGTAATTTCTTCAATCTTCTCTTAAATCTTTTTTTACTCCGAGGTTTCATTTTCCGTATAAATTTTCCGCTCTCAGACAAATAAAATTTCCAACCTAAAAATTCTATACCTTCTTTTAAATGATAAATTCTGGTTTTCTCATTTAACTTTAGCTTTAAATCACCTTCAACTACCTGTTGAATTTTTACCAGACATTCCTGCAAATATCCTTTGTCCGGATGAAGTAACAGGAAATCGTCCATATAACGGATATAGTATTTGATTTTAAGTTGTTCTTTTACCATTCTGTCAAGAGGATTAAGATAATAAATTGCAAAGCACTGACTGCTCTGATTTCCAAGAGGAAGTCCGCACTGATGTCGTCCTTTTTTGTTTCGTAGCTGTCAATGTACATTTCTAAAAGGTTAAATACGTTCTCATCCTTTACAATCTTACGTATCATCTCTTTTAATGCCTGATGATCAATACTTGCAAAGTACTTTGAAATATTACATTTTAGTACGTAGCCCTCGTTCTTATGCTTCTTGTAATAGTGTGCATAAAAACAGGTCAGTCTCTTTATAGCAAAGCTTGTCCCTTTACCGGGCTATTATCATAAATAATTTTTTTGAATCAAGGACATTAAGACCTCATCGCATATGCAATGCAGAATCGCTCTGTCCTGATAAGATGAAGCATAAACATCACATTATTTAGTTTTAAAAATTTTAAAATGATAATAGCTCCGCATTTTATAAGTTCCTGTTTGTAAAACCCTGCTTATTCTTATGAGATTTTCTGACAACTTAACTTCAAACTGTAAAACCTCCGGCTTTGCACGCCTTGTTCTTCTTGCTTTACGATGAGCTTTATACAGATTATTCAAATCACAAATTTTCTCATAATCAGTCATCACTATAAAAAATTTTTTATTCACTGAGGATTTGTAAGGCTTCCATAGGCGTAATTCTGTCTAATTCCAAATTTCCAAAGCAAACGGTCAGCCTGTCCTCTTTTTTCTTCTCTTTTACTTTTGAAAAAACTGATGGGTTGCCATATATTCTTCCCATAAGGGGCCAAATCTATTGCCTCTGTTTCAGGGAAAATATCTTCTGATATTTTCCTGCATATTTTTCCTTTTTCTTCGAACTGTCTGCATATTAAAACATAATACCCTCTGTGTTTTAGATTTTCGGTATATGCTTCTATGCTATACAGCTGTATTCCACACATCGGTACAGAAATTCTGTCACCGATACTTCTTTCAGTCTTTTTCAAGGATAATTCCTTTGCTAAAAGCTCTGCATCATAATAATATACCTGATAGAAATTTCCTACCTGAAAGAATACAATTCCGTCTTTATGTTGATTTTTTTATCTTATGATATTGTTCTATTAAAGGTGTTTGCACGCGAAAATCTCCTTTGTTAAGTTATTGGCAGGGAGATAATTCTCCGAAGATTTGAAAACAGGCTCCTGTCCTGCGTCCATTTCACTGCCAACATATTTCTCCATAACACCGCACTGCGATTCTGTTATGGCAGAGGAAAACAGATTCCTTTACCCCATAATACGGACAAAAAGACCTTTCTCTTTGTTTCTGACTCTCACCTGTACACGAAGTCTGCACAGGTCGGGGTAAATCGGGACGAACGGAACCATTAGTGTTATTAGCATTGTTGTTGTTCGTATTGCCATTTGTATTGACATTGGTCACGTTGTTGCTATTGTTACGCGGAGAACGCAGCCACCACCATACAAACAGGAAAATCATTCCGTCTTTGCAACCTGTTTCCTAAAGGGATAGTTTCCTTCGCCATATCATTATTTTTTTCAAAACGCCTTTTGTCACTTCTTACCCATGCGGTAAGGGCCTGCATAACTTCGTATGCCCGGACAGAAATGATATGATACTGTTTTGGAAGAATAACTTTCTGTTCCATGGCAAGCAAAGCAAAATAGCTTAACAGTCTGGTCTTCGTCATAGCCGCCTGTTGGTAGTTCAATCGCTTTTCCCACTGACTTTTCGCATTTTCTCCTCCAACAAAGATATCATTTGCAAGGTATAAATTTTGTATAATATCCATCGCCAGATTGTTTAACCTTGTAGTAATAGTAAAACGGTACTGTTTTGGACTTTTTTTGCGTAACAGTCATAACATAACTGCACAAATCTTTTGCTTTGACGATAACTCCAAGTTCTTTATTATTCATTCTTCACTCTTCTTTATAATTTTATGGCGAAAAAAACTATTGTTTTCTCTAATTTTATTTACGCCTTTAGCGTAAAAGATTTCCGACTTGAGAGATACCTCTCAAGTCGGAGGATTGTTTTGTCTGACTCTATTTCTCCGAAAAAGAAATATCCATTTTCTACTTTACTATGCTCCCGGAGTAAGATTTACAATTAAAGCGGGACGAACGGAACAATGAGTGTAAGCAGCATAGTAGTTGCTTATATTGCCATATGAATTGACAACGGTCACGCCGTCGCTACCGTTACGCGGACAACGCAGCCACCACCATTCTGCTGTTGCACTACTATTATTAACTATTTTTAATTTCTCTGGTACGATTGTCTTTGCTTCTCCTAAGGTATAATCCTTTATGTCTGATGTTGCTACATCTTTGCGTTCAGTTCCACTCCATACAGTTCCATATACATCTGCCTGTGATAATAAGAATACTTTATCTTTTGTCATTACTGCATTATCTGTATTTGGTGAATTGTATTCTGCTCTTGTATACAGGGTATGCTCCTTTACTGCCTTCTTCAATGTAGCTTTTCCATTTAACCATTCTCCATTTAAGTAG
>RCNI01000237.1_pt1 | contig 36514 bp, 28 predicted proteins | sample 2041151 | NCBI WGS metagenome assembly RCNI01 (sample SAMN09708214, study PRJNA481090) | feces metagenome | isolation source: feces | place: Antarctica: Albino Rookery
TTTAATACTTGCTTTTCTATCTCTTTTATAGGATTTTTATTTGTCATTTGTTTGATAGTTAATATAATAATCGTATATTTGCAGTGGTGCTAAGCCGAAAGGCCGTGCGCCCCCTTCCGGCAGATTTGATTTATTTCAGGTCTGCCGGTCGTATTTTAAAACCATCGGCCAATATGGTCCCACGTTTCAGCATTATGTCTTTATTGTTACGTACTATTGTGACAGAATTTATATTCTCACTTCTGCGTACACGTGAACGCAATACGGCTGTTATATCTTCTAATGAAATATTGGATTCAATCCACAACACAATATCATCTGCCTGTTCCTTTGCCGATCTGATAGCAAAGTCAATAGCATTCTTACTAGCTTTAGCACTTAATTTATATTCCTGACTTATCCCGAGTGTTCTGTTATAACTATCTGCACTTTTTCTGTTTTGTGGATTATCCAACAAATCTATCTCATAACCGTATTTCTCAACAAAATATTTACCTATACGTATGTTTTCCTCACGTTCATGTTTTCCATGTCCTTGATGTATGCGCAGTTTTCCTTTTTTTGTCTTGATTTGTTCGTAACCTTCTTGATGGTCAATAAATTTCTCTACCGCTTCTTTTGTCGTTTCATCTGCATCCTTTATATACGGGTGGTCTTTGGTAAAAACATTCCCTGTAATACCCGGATTTTCGCCAAGACCTTTTGCCGGATTTACTATCTCTTTCGGTTTGCCATGAGTGGCAGGCTTGTCCGTATTACGGTAACGGCACTGGCAGTTCCACAGATTGCCGGGGTAATTGCTTCTCCAGAACGGGTCGTCAAGCGGATATATACGATGATAGAACACACGATGCGCATCACGAGGCTGGGATGCAAGCGACGGAAGCCATTCAAGATTTGGCATAACATCTTTGTCGGCTTGGTATCTTCTAAAATCCGATGCAAAGCGTGCACGGCTCACTGCTGTATCATATTCCGTGCGAAGCCAGTTAGTATTGTAGTTCTGAATTATCTGTTCGGTATCTTTTCGGAAGCGGTCGAAAGACTTCATGTTTCCTTTATCGTCAAAGAGTTTTGAATATATCTCGTTCTGCTGGCGATGGGTCTTGAACGCAGAGAATACGGCGGCATTGTGCTTCATCTGGTTGAGAAACTCGTGGTCAGGTGTTCCAAACTCAACCTTACCGAAACTTTTGCTTATACCTTCTTCTAATTTCCCGAATGTATGTGCAAACAAATCAGGTTCAATATCCTTTTCCACATTAAACCCCTTTGAGCGGAGACGATTGAGTATCCGGTCTCTTATCTTATCGGAAAGACTTATTCCGGCTGCTTCCACTGCCGTTGCGTGAGGAGTTCCCATTTCATCACCGTAATACAGCTTATTCATCATCGCCCGGAAAGAGCCTTCAGGTTTATCCGGCTCTTTTTTTTTATTCGGTTTCGGTGGTTCCGGGTTCGGATCATCATCGGTGTTATTCGGCTTACCATTATTCTTCATGTTGCCCCCACTCTGTATGCCCTGGTTGGTTACAGCCTTCACATCAGTGATAGGCAGACCTGTCATTTCTGCTACAGCCTCAGGGTCAAAATCAAAGGTGTATGCAAGATTCTTAATCGCCTCGATATACTCTTTAAGAGTCATGGTTTCACGCTCGTTCCACTCCAGACGACAGCCTTCAAGAGCGGCATATACAGGACTTATCTTCACCAGGCGTGGTATAATCTCGTGGTTGAACACGTACTGGAATAATAGTTTGTCGGCAGCATGACGATACTTTTCCACTTTTTCGTGCACCTTGGCTGTGCCGTCATAAGCTTCATTATTTGTTGTGCCGGTCTGCCCAAGGATATAAGAGAATAAAAAAAGACAGAAGAACGTTTAACTGGGTTGTTCTTCTGCCGAATAAAAATCTAATGTGATTATTCTTTGTGTGCATTTCGGAAGTCACGCAAGCGGTTGTTCCAACTTGTTACTTCCGGCCTTTCCATTTCGGTAGGTTCTCCAAACAGCAGGTCGATGATGTAGCGAGGTCGTTTTCCTCCTACCGCCATACTCATGATGCATGAGGCACAATAGACCACTACTTCTTGGCAAGGCATTTCATCGGCTCTGGCTTTCATCAGACTTTCCACTTTGGCTACTTCCAACTTTCCGTAGAATACTTGTCCGCAGCATTTGGCACGTGTTCCCGATTTGGCAGGTTCCACAAGTTTGATGTTCATTCTTTCTAATAGTTGTCGGATGGTGGAAAGTGCTTCAGGTTGGGCGCGGGCTGCACAAGTATCTTGTATACTCATTTCGATGCCTCCATAGTCGGGGAAAGGAAATTCATCACTTTCAGCCAGTTTACTCAAGAAGAACAATACGGAGTGAGTGGGATAAAGTTTTTGGTAGTTTGTTGCACAAGTCACGCAAGGCGTAATGATACAGGTTGTCTCTTCCGAGAGTTTGGGAGAGTTGAAACAGCAATTCAGTAGAGTTTCTACCGGACCATAGATTTTTTGGATTTCTTGTTTTAGCTTTTCTGCCAGATGTAGCTTATAGGACATGAGCGCACATCCTGGTGCATAAATGTATTGCATAAATATATTTTATTTGGTTCTTTTTGAATAAGATAAGATGCCCGGAACGATGAAGCACAAGATAAAGGTCACGTATGCCCATACCGGAATGGCGGAGAGAGCGTCATGACTGCCATATGAGTGCATTCCGCTTAGGAAATAATTGACTCCGAGGAAAGTCATCAGAATGGAAAGGAAGGATTCTTGCGCCAACAAATTAAATAGACGGTCATCCTTTTTCTTCATGAACCACCTCAGGTGCAGTACGATGGTGTAAACTATCATCGTAATAAGTGCCCAGGTTTCTTTGGGATCCCAACTCCAATATCTTCCCCATGATTCATTAGCCCATACAGCTCCTAAGAAAATGCCGACCGCAAGAAGTGAAGTGCCAAGAATCATAGACAGCTCGTTGATGAGGCTCAGCTGTCGGAGTAAGGGGGAGATAGATGTTTTCTTCGATACCGACAGGAAAAGATAGGTTATACCTATCATGGCACAGATTCCCAAGAAGCCATAGGCCATGACAAGTGCTGCTACGTGTGACATGAGCCAAGGCGACTTCAATACCGGAACCAGAGGGGTTATTTGTGGGTCCATCCAGCTTAATCCTGAAACGAATAGTACGATGCCTCCAAACAGAGTGGCAAGTGATGTTACCAGGAAGTTTGTCTTTAGGAAGATGAATCCGCACAAGACTCCAGCCCAGGCAAGAAAGACCATTGTTTCATAGGAGTTTGACCATGGCGCATAGCCCGATATGTACCAGCGCATAGCCAGTCCGATAGTATGCAAAAGAAAGAAGAGTCCAATAGCAGAAGTCAGTACTTTATGTATTGTTTGCGATGGATATCCTGATGAAACTGATAAGGTGAAATAGGTAATGATCATACACATACCCAGCAACAGATAACCTATCCGGCAAAGTTTCGGAAGGTTCAGTTGATTATAAACCACTTCCATTATTAGCTTTTTAGGATTGATATGTTCTTTCTTACTCTGTTGCTGCTGAATACTTTCCACTAGATGAAGTAATGAATCGGCTGCACTCCAGTGACTTGATTTTCCAGCTTCGGCTATTTGGTGAAGATATTGGCTGAACAAGGCTGCCTGATTGGAAGTGGCAGGGTGTTGCATAGCCTCATCGAAAGCCAGCCACCGGTGCAAGAGGGTGTCTGATGGGTTAGGGAAAATTCGTGGTATCCGTCTGGTCAGTAGCTCATGAAAGAGGTTTATCCGATCATCTATCTTCAGAAGTTCTTTATCCAGTCGGGTTCGCTCCGAAGGGTTCTTTGTATAAATTTGTTCCATGTCGTCGGCTAGGCGATAGTTGCCATTACTGTCAAAAGCATCTCGATAAGAAATTCTTTTCCCCTTCCATTTAAAACGTGCAGACAGTTCTGTCTCGTTTACCTCTATAAGAGGAATCATAGACCAGTCGTTTGGATAGACCATTATGCTAAGCAGAAATTGTTCGGGAGTCAAGTTGCCGATAACAGTCTTAGCCTTGAATTTCCGTACGACTTCCGAAGCGAAAGTATGTAGAGGAATAATTCTTCCGTTGTTTGACTGCATGGGCAATTGGCTGAATTGTGCGGCATGGGGTGCATCAATGAGCGGTTCTTGGGTCGCAGCGTTTCCCTTTAAACTGAAGAAAGCAAGGCATAAACACATTCCGTTTCTGTTGCTGATTAGTTTCCACAATCGGCGCAGGCGGGTATGCTTGTCAAATACCATCAATGCCAATCCTAAGAATAACATTATATATCCGGCATACGTCAGTGTTCGTCCCGGTACATCATAGTTGATAGCTAGTATGCTTCCTTTTTCATCCTGGTCATACGAAGCCTGATAAAAACGGAACCCTTGAAAGTCGAGCACATTATTCATATAGACTTTTTGTTCAAAAGAGGTTTCATGGTGGTAGATTTTAAGAACACTTTCGTACGATGACGGACTCTGAGAGCCGGGGTACCGGGTAAGTTTAAAGTCGATTAATTCTATTTCGAACGGAAGCTGATAGGTGATTTGCTGTTTTCCCTGTTTGAGGAGTATCTGTCCCGAACGTCCCCCTTCTCTGAGATGTAGCATTCCTTCTTTTCCGTATAGGTGAGTAACCATAGCTCCTCCCAGTATGACTATCAGTGCCGAATGGATGACGAGGTATGTCCATTTGCGGTTCGATATCAGTCGGTGCTTAATGGTAATGCAGATAAAGTTGAGTACCATCAAGAATTGGAGGAAGAAGAATAGAGGCGAATAGTAAATGAGTGCCTTGGCTGTAGGGGTGCCGTGAAATTTCTCTATGATTGTGGCAGTTGACATCAATATTACATAAGCAACAAGGAAGGTCAGTGTAGCTTTCCTTGAAGAAATGATTTGCGGTAATCTGTTATTCATTGTTTTTTCTTCGGTGATAATTTTTGATAAATCCAATAAGTTCTTTAGTGAATTTCAAGGTGGCTTTTCGCTTTGCAACCAGCAAGATTATTACGGGAACAATCAGCAGTATCATGAATATTCCCAAGGCTTTCACCCACGATACAAGGAGATTGTTTTCTCTCAACAAGGCGCTGTGGGCTTGTTCGGAAGCGAAACTTAAGTGGGTGACTTCTGCAATCTTGCCTAGCATCTTGATAGGGATAGATCCGTCAGGAATATCCTTATGGCAGGCTAAACAAGTTCCTCCGCGAGAGAGCATGTCTCTTTGCTTTTCGGTAAGAGGGGTCGATGTGGGCCAGTGTGAGTCGATGGTTTGCACTTGTTCTCCGTTTTCGTTGATGAGTTGCATGAAGTCGCCGTGCAATTTCTTGATGGCACTGATTTGTACGGTGGTGAACTTGCTGATAGGATTGCCGTCGGCATCTACCGCATCGGCATATTTGGCTGTTTCTGGATGTGCATCATATACACCTTTGTCAATACCTAATCCCATTGCTGTCAGATTTCCGTGGCAGTCGGCACACTCGCGCGATTCCAATGACGTGGTATGTGGATTTACCGGAGCCAGTTCCATGGCGTTATGCCCCTGTGCAGTCTGTGCCACCCTGTTCCACGCCACTACCTTTCCTTGTGCATCAATCACTGTACTAACAGTTTGTATGACTCCAGTCAGTGGAGTAACTCTTCCTTCTCCATTGATTCCAAGTGGAGCATTCTCCCAGCGGATGTGGCTATAGTCACCTTGGGTAGCAAGTCCGTGTTGCATCACATATTGCTGATGATAATCGGCGGTAGTTCCGTCGGCATTCACTTTCTCCGGCGAGGCGAGCCAGTCGACTGACTTTTTAGAGAAGTCGATAACATTTTTGTATCCGTAATATTGAGGAACCCAGGTAGAGTGGCAAGCATAACACTCCAGTTTCTCCATGTGTTCCGGTATGCGTACCATTGCGGTGATAGCTTTTTCCGGATGTTTCCAGTTCTTCTTCTTATGGATATTTTTCAGTGCTGGCACTTCAAAATCATGTCCTCCATCGGAGTGTACCAGCACTCTGTTTCCTTTTCTTACTACATTGCCCAGAGGGTTTCCTCTTGACGACAAGAGATAACCATCTTCTTTAGGATAGACCATTCCGAATTTTTTTGTAACTTCTAATGGTTCGTCCGCTACGCCACGAGCTTGGCTCATGTCCAATTTCTTGCCAAATTCATCTCCATATCCTACAGGAAGTTCCCAAGGATAATGTGTCGGTGTACCATGGCAGTCGGCACATTCTATTTCGATGGTGGCAAGGCTAGTGGAGCCGATGTTTCCGTTTCCGTGCATGGCATTGGTGGTGTGGCAATCCTGACAAAGCAGTCCGGTTACAGTTTTCCCATCTTTCTCAATACGGTGATGTGCATCGTTTCGCATGTGCTTGAACACATATCCAGCATTGGTGCGTTGTGGCATACCGTTTTTATCAAACGGACCTTTTCCCTTGCTGCTTTCTAGCGCCATCAATCCTTGGTAAGCATGTCCGATACGGCGGCCTGCAGCATGGCACGCAGCACAAGTGGAAACTTGTACTCCCGAAACGTAGTTGCCGTTGATGAGTGTAGCCGACTTGCGGGAGCCTTGCATGGCATGTACCAAAACATGCCCCGCCTTTTGCTTGTTGATAGAAGGGTCTCCACCTTCATAGAATCCTTCGTTGCTGTAGATATTATGGCAGGCAGCACACCCCATACCTCTGAAATGACCTCGGTCTTGCATCCCTTTGTTGCTCAAGTGGCATGCATTGCAGTTTCTCAGATAGCTGAAAGCTGCCTGTTCGGGCATTTTTTCCAGTTCTTTGAGTGAGGCTTGTGGTATCTGCTTGAGTTCTTTGGGATATTGTCCCGGAAAACTTAGTGCCATTTCCTTCATATATGCTTTATACCGCTCTGTCCCAAAACGAGGGGTAGGTCCGTCCGGGTCGTCAATGTCATGGTCGCCATATATATGGTCTTTGTTTTTGGTGTTTATACCGAAACTCCAGGTAATGGCTTTCATCTTTCCTGCATCTGTATTCATGATAGAGCGGTGCACATTGTAAGTATGGTCAGTATGGCATTGCCCGCAGGTGTTTTCGTTGACTTGCAGGGCGGCAGGTACAGGGGTGAACGCTTTCAGCAGACTGCCATGAGGTACTCCGTTGTGGGCTTTTCCTTTCTGCTTAATTTCTTGTGGGTTTCCTCCGTGGCAGACTACGCATCCGTTAGGGTCTCCCAATTGTTTTCCTTTTGCCAAAATCTGTTTCATCATCTCTGATTCCAGCGGTCTTGCCGGTTCTATTCCCTGATGGCAGGATAGGCAATAGGCTTTTTCAGCTGGAAATTTCTGTTGGCTGATGTCGGGGTGTCCTTTAGGTAGGATTAACGCTTCCATGTCATCGGTACTTGTTGAATCTTCCCAATACGACCAATAATAGGAGATAGTAAAGGCACCGGCAGTGAGAAACATTCCCGACAAAGCAATATTGATAAGTTTTCTGTTCATTGAAAATTGCGTTTTACAAGTTTTTCTCAATTGTAGTAGAATGGTTGTAGGCGACCATTTGATTTTTTATTGTTACTAATTTAGGAAAAAATAAAATAGAAAGCGAATAAAATATCGTTTCAGTTACAAAAATACGTTGTTAAACGTAGATGGATTTATAAAAAAGTTGCTTTCATTTATAAAATTGGGCTACTGCATTATTGAAGCCTTAAAAAAACGATTCGTCATTTTGTTGGGAATATAGTGTTATTTTGAGAAAAATAATTAATTGTTTTGTTGAAAATATGCTGACGATTGGAGAAAAATAACTTGTTGATTTGAGGCTTGAAAATACTTGCGTGAAGTGAAATGGCAAAAAAACAGCTTGTTTTTTCTAGAAGAGATGATTATTTGTTCGGTTTTACAAAACAAAATGTAATTATGAGTTGATTTATTTTCTCTTTATGGCTTGATTATGCTTGGCTATAGTGACTGATTTGCAGGAATATTTTGCCTTTCTATTCAATGTGACATATCTTGGGGCGGTGAGAATTGATTTTTTTGGAAAGAGATGGATGATCGCACGCAAATTCTAAAAAATGAGAGCCTTTTTAGAGGGAAGATGGATAGGATAATTCTGTCAGACGTTGTATGTAATCAGGGTGTGGTGTAGATTGATAAGGTGCGGGGTGGATGTAGGTGGTGATTATTTCTCTGTAGTAGGTGATAAATGTTAAATATTATGATTGGATAAGAGGCTGTTTTGTTGGTGGAATAATTGATAAAATGTTATTTGTAATGGGATTATAGATTAATATTTGAGATATAATATAGACATATTGTAAAGTCTAGATGCTGACATTTTGAACGATTATTCAAGAAATAGACTTTTGGTGGTTTTCTGTCGTCTTGTTTAATTTATTAGAGGCGAATTTAGTTGGCTTATGATGTATTTGAGTGCTATTAAATCTCTAAAAAAATAGATTTTTTATGGTAGCTTTATGAAAAATCAACAAAAAAGTGTGATAAGGCAGGTGAAATATCAAAATGATAATATATGTAAGTAAAAACAGATGAACTATTGAGGGCTAAATAAACAATCTGTAAAATAAAAGTATTGACATTTTGCTAAAAGTTGGATGCTCTATCACTAGGGGAAAGTATTTCTTATGGTTGGAAGAATACTGGTGAAAGTTGATGTTAGAAAATATAAAGGTAGAGAAGTTGCAATGGGAATCTTCGATTGTTCAATCGCAATATGTGAAGGTAAGGGTATAAAAAAAGTCCTAAATGCTTCTACAGCATTCAGGACTCCAATTAAAATCTTGGCTTCACAGCTTGGTACACCCTCAGGGATTCGAACCCTGGACCCACTGATTAAGAGTCAGTTGCTCTACCAACTGAGCTAAGAGTGCATCCATTAATAATGTCAAATTTCCCGTGCATTAGAAGTACACCCTCAGGGATTCGAACCCTGGACCCACTGATTAAGAGTCAGTTGCTCTACCAACTGAGCTAAGAGTGCCTTTTCGTTTGCGGATGCAAAGGTAGAATCTTTATTTGAAATGACCAAAAGAAAACGCAGAAAATTTTCGTTTTTCTGCGTTCTTTAATTCCTTAATTTGTTGCAAACAACAGGTTATGTCAGTTGATATTCATCTTGATAATACAAGAAAGGCAAGTTACCTTGTTTGTAATCAAAGAGTTCTTCTGGCTTGAAAAAGCGCTTTACCTCCTGAAGGGCTGTTTTTGGTGAATCGGATGTGTGTATGATATTTTCTTGAGAACTGACACTGAAATCACCTCGGATGGTGCCTGGAATGGCTACTCGTCCATTAGTGGCACCCGTCATGGAGCGTACTATTTGTATGGCGTCCACTCCTTCGTAGCAGCAGACAATGACAGGACAAGCCATCATAGAATCCTTTACACGTTGGAAAAAAGGTTTTTCGCTCAGGTGGGCATAATGCTCGTTGAGTATTTCATCGGTCAACTGCATCATTTTCATTCCGGCCAGACGAAGGCCTTTACGTTCAAATCGAGAGGTGATTTCGCCAATAAGTCCACGTTGTACGGCAGAAGGTTTTAAAATGACTAAGGTTTTTTCTAAGCTCATAGTAGTTTGTTTTTAAGGTTAATGATTAAAAAGATGGCAGATGTTTGTTTTTCTGCTACCGGTCCCGAAGATAATGGTTTTCACAATGATAGCAATGAAATATGAAGTGTTATGTAACATCTTATTCAGCCAACAAGGTGATGAGATGAGATTTCAACAAATCTTTTACTTGATTAAGGTCAACCTCGTGTCCTAATTCCTGCTTGATGGAAGTAACTCCTTTATCTGTAAATCCGCAAGGGTTGATATAGTTGAAGAAATTCAAGTCGGTATTGACATTAAGTGCAAGTCCGTGCATCGTGATAAAATGGCTGCTTCTTACCCCTATAGCGCAAATTTTCCGTTCTTTTGGCAAGCGGACATCTAGCCATACTCCGGTAGCTCCGTTTACTCTGCTGCTATTGATGCCATAATCGCTGCAAGTTCGGATGACAGCCTCTTCCAGTGTATGCAGATATTGCTTCAGTCCCAAGTGATAATGTTCCAAGTCGAGAATTGGATAACATACCAGTTGCCCTGGGCCGTGAAAGGTGATGTCGCCTCCTCTGTCTACTCGTATCACTTCTGCACCGAGTTGCTGGAGTCTATGTTTGTCTATCAGCAGGTTGTTGTCATTGCCATGTCTGCCCAAAGTATATACAGGGTTATGTTCGCAGAAAATCACTCGGTCACAGCATTGCTCCCCGTTTTGCTTTCCAGTAATCAGTTCTTCAAAATATTGGTTTTGTTTGGTCCAAGCCTCTTCATACGGAATGGTTCCCCAGTCTTCAATTTTCATAATGTATTAGTTTAAAAGTGATACACAAAGATAGTTTTTATCTTGTAGAATCTTATTCTAATTTGATGAATATTCGGGAAGTTTGAGTATATTTGTACTTATAGAATATTTAACATAAACGTTCGTGATTATGAGCATCAAGAAAATAGTCTTCTCGGGACTGGTAAGTGGTTGTGCGGCAGGTATGTTGCTCGGAGGGTGTATCCGAAAGGAAAGGCAGCTTATGCCACAGGTCGACATTTGGAGTGTCGATACCACGATTTGCCTTAAAGAAGGAATGAAGACCCCTAGCTGTAAGGTTTATATGGAACTGGCTTATCTGCAACCTATGGAAGAGTCGGATTCTGTTTCAGTTTTAATCAATTCGGTTATTCAAAGAGAAGCTTTTGGCCCGAAATATGCGAAAGTTTCAACGGCCGCTTTTGGTAAAACTCTGCTGGCTGATTATGCAAAGAATTATCATACGGATGTAAAATCGCTTTTCGAGGCCGATTTGCATAACGGGATGAAAGGTGCTGATATTCCTCAGTGGTATAACTATGAATATGAGATTACCTCAAACTTGGAAATTGGTAAAGACAGTGTATGGAACTATTCCATTACTCAATTCAGCTACACGGGTGGGGCTCATCCTAATACGGTGAAACGGATGTTTAATATGGATGCAGCGACGGGGAAAATCATCAATCTGGAAAAGGCTTTCCGTATGGAATATCAAGCAGAAATCAAGAAACTTATTTTCAAAAAACTGATTAGTGAGGTCAACTTGAAGATGGAAACTGATATGATTGTTAGTCTGGAAGACTTGAACGATGTAGGTATCCTGCTTGATGGGCCGTTATCTATCCCGGAAAATTTCTTGTTGACGAAAAATGGAGTGGTGTTCTATTATAACCGATATGAGATTGCACCATATTCGGCAGGTGACTTTAGCTTGACTGTTCCTTACGAGGAAATTGAGGCTTATCTGAAAAAGTAACTTGTGCAAAGTGAAAACGTGAGTATATATCAAAAACGCTTTTATAATACAAATGGATATTATTTTAAAATATTTTCCCGACTTGACGGAAACGCAGAAACAACAGTTCGCAGCATTGTATGACTTGTATCTGGATTGGAACAGTAAAATCAATGTGATTTCACGGAAAGATATTACAAACCTTTACGAGCATCATGTGCTTCATTCGCTGGGTATAGCTAAGGTAATCCGCTTTAATCCTGGAACTAGAATTATGGACTTTGGAACAGGTGGAGGATTTCCGGGTGTTCCTTTGGCTATTATGTTTCCAGATACACAGTTCCATCTGGTGGATAGTATCGGAAAGAAAGTGAAGGTGGCTACAGAAATAACACAGGCTATCGGACTGAAAAACGTAACGACTCGCCATTGCAGAGTGGAAGAGGAAAAACAGACCTTCGACTTTGTGGTAAGCCGCGCAGTGATGCCTCTTGCCGATTTGTTGAAGATTTGCCGTAAGAATATTCAAAAGGAACAGCATAATGCCTTGCCTAACGGACTGATTTGTCTGAAAGGAGGCGAGCTGGAACGGGAAATCCTTCCTGTAAAACATCATGTGGTGACTACCGACCTGAAGGATTTCTTTGAAGAAGAATTTTTCGAAACAAAAAAAGTGGTCTATGCCACAGTTAATTGTTAAACAATTCTTTAAACAAAAAAGATGAAAATTAAGATTTTTGAGTTTAATATGTTTCCAGTCAATTGCTATGTGCTGTGGGACGAACAGTCGCTTGAGGCTGTAGTGATTGATGCAGGATGCTTCTATGAGGAGGAGCAGCAGACTTTGAAAAACTTTATTTTAGATAACGGTCTTTCTGTAAAGCATGTTCTGAATACTCATCTTCATTTGGATCATATCTTCGGGAATGCTTTCTTGTTTCGTGAATTGGGCTTGAAAGCTGAGGCGAGCCAGCAAGATGAATTTTGGCTTGGTAAGGCAGAAGAGGCTTGTAGAATGTTCGGCTTTACTTTAAATGAGCCTGTCGTGCCTTTGGGCAAATATATTTGCGACGGAGAGCTGATTTCATTTGGAAATTGCCAGTTGGAAGCTATTCACGTTCCGGGACATTCTCCTGGCGGAATGGTTTTCTATTGTCGTGAAGCACATGCAGCCTTTAGTGGTGATGTTTTGTTTCGAGGCAGCATCGGGCGTGCAGACTTGGAAGGAGGAGACTTTGAGGAACTGAGGGAGCAAATCTGCAGCAGACTTTTTGTCCTTCCGGAAGATACTGTTATTTATCCTGGACATGGACCTCAAACAACTGTAGGACAAGAAAAAATAAGCAATCCGTTTTTCCGTTAATTATCGGCAATCTTCTTTGCTGATGAAAGTTTTTATCCATATAACTGAAACAGAAATATGCTATATGGATAAAAACTGACTCATACGTTAATCTAATCATACTAGTATAACCTTTATTTAAAACCTTAAAGCCATGATTACAGATGTTTTTGCCAACAGGCACATAGGCATCTCGGAAGCAGAACTTCCACGCATGCTTGAAAGAATTGGAGTAAAGTCATTGGACGAACTGATTGACCAGACTGTTCCAACCGACATTCGTTTGTCTCATCCGTTAGATTTGCCGCCTGCTATGAGTGAATATGAGTTTGCTAAGCATATCGCTCAGTTAGGGGCAATGAATCAATCATTTAAATCTTATATTGGCACTGGTTGGTATGGCTCGGTCACTCCGGCTGTTATCCAGCGCAACGTGTTTGAAAATCCTGTATGGTACACTTCATATACTCCTTATCAGGCAGAGGTCTCTCAAGGAAGGCTGGAAGCTTTGCTTAATTTCCAAACTGTGATAAGTGACCTTACAGCTATGCCACTGGCTAATTGTTCGCTTCTGGATGAGGCTACCGCTGGCGCTGAGGCTGCTACTATGATGTTTTCTTTAAGAAGTAGAGCTCAGCAGAAAGAGGGAGTGAATACCTTGTTCATTGACAAGGAGGTCTTTCCGCAAGTGAAAGCGGTTATTCGTACTCGTGCTATTCCTCAGGGGATGAAAATTCTGGTAGGTGATTATAGGGAATTGGAATTTACTCCTGACTTGTTTGGCTGTATTATACAGTATCCCAACAACAGTGGAAGCGTGGAGGATTACCGAGAATTTACAGTCCGTGCCCATGAAGCTGGATGCAAGGTGGCTGTAGATGCAGATATATTGAGTCTGGCACTACTAACTCCTCCAGGTGAATGGGGGGCAGATATCGTATTCGGAAGTGCTCAGCGTTTGGGAATCCCGATGTTTTATGGAGGTCCTTCGGCTGCATTTTTCAGTACGCGCGATGAGTATAAGCGCAATATGCCAGGGCGTATCATTGGCTATTCGAAAGATAAATACGGGCATCTGTGCTATCGTATGGCATTGCAGACGCGTGAACAGCACATCAAACGTGAAAAGGCAACTTCTAATATCTGTACAGCTCAGGCTCTTCTTGCCATTATGTCTGGCTGCTATGCTGTTTATCATGGACCGGAAGGTATTCGAAGTATTGCACTGCGCATTCATAGTCTGGCTCTTTGGCTAGAGAAAGAGTTGGCTCGTTTGGGGTATAGACAACAGAATAAGGTGTTCTTTGATACGCTTCGACTGCAACTGCCTTCTCATGTTTCTGCTCAGGAAATCCGTACGATTGCTTTGAGTAAAGAGGTGAACCTCCGTTACTTTGAAAATGGTGATGTAGGGTTGAGTTTGGATGAACAGACTTCGGACTCAGATGCTTATCAGCTGCTCAACATATTCAGCATCGCGGCAGAAGAGGCAGTTCGTGATGTTTCTGTAGTTGAATATGTTCAGTCTGTAAATACTTCTTTGAAACGCTGTTCTTCTTATCTGACGCATGAAGTTTTCAATAAGTATCATACGGAAACGGAAATGATGCGTTATTTGAAGCGGATGGAAAGGAAAGATATTTCATTAGCCCATTCTATGATATCATTGGGCTCTTGTACGATGAAACTGAATGCTGCAGCTGAGATGCTTCCGTTAAGTCAGGGGACTTGGATGAATCTGCATCCTTTGGCTCCGGCAGAGCAGGCGATGGGGTATCGCACATTGATAGATAACTTGTCTCACCAACTGGAAGTGATAACAGGTTTCAAGAGTGTTACTTTGCAGCCTAATTCGGGGGCTGCTGGTGAATACACAGGTTTACGTATTATTCGTAGTTATTTGGAAAGCATTGGTCAGGGGGCGCGTAATTTGGTTTTGATACCAGCTTCAGCACATGGTACCAATCCGGCTTCTGCAATACAGGCAGGCTATCAAACTGTCACTTGCCGCTGCGATGAGTATGGCAACGTGGATGTGACCGACCTGAAGCAGAAGGCTGAAGAAAATCGTGAGCACCTGGCTGCCTTGATGATTACTTATCCTTCTACTCATGGTATATTTGAAACGGACATCCGTGAGATATGTCATATTATTCATGAATGTGGAGCTCAGGTTTATATGGATGGTGCCAATATGAATGCACAGGTAGGACTGACCAATCCATGTACCATTGGAGCGGATGTGTGTCATTTGAATTTGCATAAGACCTTTGCTAGTCCTCATGGTGGTGGTGGTCCGGGTGTCGGGCCTGTTTGTGTGGCGCAACATTTGTTGCCTTTCTTGCCGGGACATCAGATTTTTGCTTCCGAACAGAATCAAGTGTCTGCTGCACCTTATGGTAGTGCTGGCATACTTCCGATTACTTATGCTTATATTTGCATGATGGGGGCAGAGGGGCTCAAGCGGGCTACTTGCACTGCTATCCTGAATGCGAATTATCTGGCAGCATCGTTGAATGATACTTATGGAGTTGTTTATCGTGGTGCTCAAGGTAGAGTGGGACATGAAATGATTTTGGAATGCCGTAAGTTGCATGAAGAAAGCGGAATCAGCGAGAATGATATTGCCAAGCGTTTGATGGATTATGGGTATCATGCTCCAACCTTGTCTTTCCCCGTACATGGCACTCTGATGATTGAGCCGACAGAGAGTGAAAGCCTGGCAGAATTAGATAATTTTATCCATACGATGCTTTCTATTTGGAATGAAATAGAAGAGGTGAAGAATGGAATTGCCGACAAGCAAGACAATGTATTGGTTAATGCTCCTCATCCAGAATATGAAGTGGTGGCTGATAAGTGGCCGCATTTGTATAGTAGGGAGAAGGCGGTCTATCCGATGGAGTCTGTCAGAGAAAACAAGTTTTGGGTAAATGTAGCTAGAGTGGACGATACATTGGGCGACCGTAAATTATTGCCTACCCGGTATGGTAAATTTGATGATTGATGATTTTACTTTACTAAAGAGATTGCTTTTTTAGAAAAAGACCTCCTTTGTCGATACCGGTAAAGGAGGTTTTTTTGTGTATGTAGCAGTGGCATAAAGTCAGGATGAGGTCGTATGAAGCGGGGTATAGGAGGATTTTTTTTCGCTGATTTTATTAGATAAAAGGATATAACATTGTAATAAAGTAGTATCTTTGCTCCCTAAATAGAAATGAAATGGCAGAATCGAAAAGAATGACACGGGTACCTAAAGCTTCAAAGGCTAAAGAGGTAGATGAATACGGGCACTTGCAACCTCAAGCTCTAGAATTGGAAGAAGTGGTGTTGGGAGCTTTGATGATTGAAAAGGATGCTTATCCGCAAGTGAGCGAAATACTTCGCCCGGAGTCTTTTTATGAACATCGCCATCAATTGATTTATGCTGCCATTACGGACTTAGCTATTCAGCAGAAACCGATTGATATCCTTACGGTAACAGAACAGTTACGTGTGAGGGGGGCTCTGGAGGAAGCTGGAGGCCCCTTTTATATCACTCAGCTTAGTGGTAAGGTGGCATCTTCTGCGCATATTGAATATCATGCGCGTATTATTGCTCAGAAGTTTTTGGCTCGCGAGTTGATTTCATTTACCAGCAATATTCAGACTAAGGCTTTTGATGAAACACAGGATGTGGATGATTTGATGCAGGAGGCTGAGGGTAAACTGTTTGAGATTTCACAACAGAATCTGAAGAAAGACTATACTCAGATTAATCCAGTCATTCAGGAAGCTTATGAAATGCTTCAGAAGGCAGCAGCGCGAACTGATGGTTTGAGTGGCTTGCAGAGTGGGTTCCATCAGTTGGATAAGATGACTTCCGGTTGGCAGAATTCAGACCTTATTATTATAGCAGCTCGTCCGGCTATGGGTAAGACGGCTTTCGTTCTTTCTATGGCAAAGAATATGGCTGTCAATAATAAAGTGCCGGTTGCTTTGTTTTCGCTTGAAATGAGCAATGTTCAGCTGGTTAACCGTCTGATTGTAAATGTGTGTGAAATACCGGGTGAAAAGATAAAGAGTGGACAGCTTGCTCCGTATGAGTGGGGGCAGTTGGACTATAAAATCAAGGAACTGTATGATGCTCCGTTGTATGTAGATGATACTCCTTCTCTTTCTGTTTTCGAACTTCGTACTAAGGCTCGCCGTTTGGTGCGCGAGCATGATGTGAAGGTGATTATTATCGACTACCTCCAGTTGATGAATGCTAGTGGTATGTCGTATGGTAGTCGTCAGGAAGAAGTCAGTACAATTTCTCGTTCATTGAAGGGATTGGCCAAGGAATTGAATATCCCGATTATTGCATTGAGTCAGTTGAATCGTGGTGTGGAAAATCGTGAAGGTATTGACGGAAAGCGTCCGCAGTTGAGTGACCTTCGTGAGTCCGGAGCGATAGAACAGGATGCCGATATGGTATGTTTCATCCATCGTCCTGAATATTATAAGATTTTCCAAGATGAAAAGGGAAACGACCTGCATGGTATGGCTGAAATCATCATTGCAAAGCATCGTAATGGTGCGGTAGGTGATGTGCTGCTCCGTTTCCGTGCTGAGTTTGCACGTTTCCAGAATCCGGATGATGATATGATTGTTCCGATGCCTGGAGAGGATAGTGCAGCTCCTGTCTTACGCTCTAAAATGAATAGCGGGGGAGGCCAGAACTTTGTTCCGCCACCTCCAGAAGAGATGGCTCCGGCAGATAATCCATTTGGTGCTCCTGTACAGGATGTGCCGTTCTAAGAAAAATACCCTTGTGCACTTCTTCTCAAAACCAAATATTTATATTAACTTTGCGCAAGATTGTATGACGAACATAAAAAAATAACATAGAATAATGAATATATCGTATAACTGGCTGAAAGAATATGTCGATTTCGACTTGACACCTGATGAGGTGGCAGCCGCACTTACCTCTATCGGTTTGGAAACAGGAGGAGTAGAGGAAGTACAGTCAATCAAAGGTGGATTGGAAGGATTGGTCGTTGCTGAAGTGCTTACTTGTGAGCCGCATCCAAATTCAGACCACATGCATATTACTACTGTTGATTTGGGACAGGGTGAGCCTGTGCAGATTGTTTGTGGAGCTGCTAATGTTGCAGCTGGGCAGAAAGTGATTGTGGCTACTTTAGGTACAAAACTGTATGATGGCGACGAATGCTTCACTATTAAGAAATCAAAACTTCGCGGCGTGGAATCAAATGGTATGATTTGTGCCGAAGATGAAATAGGTGTGGGTACTGGTCATGAGGGAATCATTGTGCTTCCTGTAGATGTAAAGCCTGGCACTTTAGCAAAGGATTATTATAATATTAAGAGTGAGTATGTATTGGAAGTGGATATTACTCCAAACCGTTCGGATGCATGTTCTCATTATGGTGTAGCTCGTGACCTTTATGCTTGGTTGGTTCAGAATGGACACCAGGCTACTTTGAAGCGTCCTTCGGTAGATGCTTTCGCTGTAGATAACCAAGATTTGAATATTGATGTAGAAGTGGAGAATGCAGAAGCATGTCCACGCTATGCAGGTGTAGCTATCAAGGGAATTACTGTAAAGGAAAGCCCTGAGTGGTTGCAGAATAAGCTTCGCTTGATTGGAGTTCGTCCTGTCAACAATATTGTGGATATCACTAACTATGTACTTCATGCTTATGGTCAGCCAATGCATTGTTTTGATGCGGATAAGATTAAAGGAGGAAAAGTTGTAATCAAGACTTGTACGGAAGGAACTAAGTTTGTTACTCTAGATGAAGTAGAACGTAGCCTTTCAGAACGTGACTTGATGATCTGCAATGCAGAAGCACCTATGTGTATAGCAGGTGTATTCGGCGGACTGGAGTCTGGAACTACTGAAAACACTAAAGATGTATTCTTGGAAAGTGCTTACTTTAATCCTACTTGGGTACGTAAGACTGCACGCCGTCACGGTTTGAATACTGATGCATCTTTCCGTTTTGAACGTGGTGTCGACCCTAATGGAACAATTTATGCCTTGAAAGCTGCTGCTCTATTGGTTAAAGAATTGGCCGGTGGTGAAATCGCTTCAGATATAAAGGATTATTATCCTGCGCCAATGGCTGACTTTGCAGTGGAACTTTCTTATAATTATGTACACTCTTTGGTAGGTAAGGATATTCCGGTAGAAACAATAAAGAGCATTGTTTCTAGTTTGGAAATGAAGATTGTAGCTGAAACTTCAGAAGGCCTTTCTTTATTGGTGCCTCCTTATCGTGTAGATGTACAGCGTCCTTGTGATGTGGTAGAAGATATCCTTCGTATATATGGATATAATAATGTAGAGATTCCTACTTCTATTAAATCATGTTTGAGTGTAAAAGGTGAAGTAGATAAGTCTGTTAAACTTCAGAACCTCGTTTCAGAACAGTTGGTAGGATGTGGCTTTAATGAGATATTGAACAACTCATTGACTGCAGCTGCTTATTATGAAAGTCTTGAAACATACAAACCGGAAAATTTAGTTCATTTGTTGAATCCATTGAGCAATGACTTGAATGTTATGCGTGGTACTTTACTTTTCGGGGGATTGGAAAGTATTCAGCATAATGCTAACCGTAAGAATGCCGACCTGAAATTCTTTGAATTTGGTAATTGCTACCATTTCAATGCAGAAAAGAAAGATCCGGAAAAAGTGTTGGCTGCTTATTCTGAAGAGTTGCATTTGGGTATGTGGATGAGTGGTAAGAGAGTTAGCAATTCATGGGCTCATGCTGATGAAGCTACAAGTGTTTACGAATTGAAAGCTCATGTATTGAATGTGTTCCGTCGTCTAGGTGTTAATTTTGGAGGATTGGTCTTTGGAAATCTGACTGACGATATCTATTCTGTTGCAATTTCTGTTCACACTCGTGGAGGTAAGTTGTTGGCTACATTTGGTGTGGTTTGCAAGAAGATTCAGAAAGCATTTGATATTGACAATGAAGTTTATTATGCTGATTTGAATTGGAAGGAATTGATGAAGGCTATCAAGGGAAATTCTGTTAGCTATAAAGAAATTTCTAAGTTCCCAGCTGTAAAGCGTGACTTGGCTTTGCTGATTGATAAGAAGGTTCAGTTCGCAGAAATTGAAAAGATTGCATACGAAACAGAAAAGAAATTGTTGAAAGCAGTTGAACTATTTGATGTGTATGAAGGAAAGAATCTTGAAACTGGTAAAAAGAGTTATGCTGTAAGTTTCTTGCTGCAGGATGAAAATGCTACATTGAACGATAAGCAGATTGACAAGTTTATGCAGAAACTTATCAAGAACTTGGAAACTAAGTTGGATGCTAAATTAAGATAACCATATACTTGTGCAGATATTATACGGGTATTGTTGAAAAACAAATATAATCACATAACAATTTAAAAATATAATTCCAATGGGAAGAGCGTTTGAATATAGAAAAGCCGCTAAATTGAAAAGATGGGGTCATATGGCTAAGACCTTTACACGTTTGGGTAAACAGATTGCTATTGCAGTAAAGGCTGGTGGTCCAGAACCGGAAAATAACCCTACACTTCGTTCTATTATTGCTGTCTGCAAGCGTGAAAACATGCCGAAAGACAATATTGAACGTGCTATCAAAAATGCACAGGGTAAGGACCAGAGCGATTACAAGAGTATGACTTACGAAGGATATGGTCCTCATGGAGTTGCTGTTTTTGTTGATACCTTGACAGATAACACAACTCGTACTGTAGCTGATGTTCGTTCTGTATTTAATAAATTTGCAGGAAACTTAGGAACTACAGGTTCTTTGGCTTTCTTATTTGACCATAAGTGTGTCTTTACTTTCAAGAAGAAAGAAGGATTAGATATGGAAGAATTGATTCTTGACTTGATTGACTACAATGTAGAAGACGAGTATGACGAAGATACAGAAGAAGGAACAATTACTATTTATGGTGATCCTAAGAGCTATTCTTTGATTCAGAATCATTTGGAAGAATGTGGTTTCGAAGATGTAGGTGGTGAGTTTACTTACGTTCCAAATGATTTGAAAGACGTTACTGCCGAACAACGTGAAACTATTGACAAGATGGTTGAACGTTTGGAAGAGTTCGATGATGTGCAGAATGTGTATACTAACATGAAGCCGGAAGAAGAATAAGAGTTTTTTTCCATAACATATAATAATTATGAAGCCACCTCGAGTAAGTGATTATTTGGGATGGCTTTTTTATTGAGATTTAATAAAGAGGATTGATATATGAAAACCAGTTATATTACGCATGGTACTTGCAGTAAGCAGATTGATGTAGAAGTAGAGAATGGAATTGTAAAGAGTGTAGTATTCTATGGAGGTTGCAATGGAAATTTGCAAGGAATCTCTTCTTTAGTGGCAGGGATGAAAGTAGAAGATGTCATTGTACGATTAGATGGAATACGTTGTGGTGCTCGTAGCACTTCCTGTCCAGACCAATTATGCAAGGCGCTTCGTGAAGCTGATGGTGCTGAATAAAGTTGATGATACAACAAGAAGGGGGATGTCATAACGACATCCCCCTTCTTGTTGTATATGGAGTAGTTACATGTAAATGGACTGGGTGATTATACATTTTCCTCATCTTCTGTGGCAGAGCGCAAGATGAGGGTAGTAGCTCCAAGAGTGATGATAGCTCCTTCTTCAATACGAATTCTATCTTTTGCACCTAAGATTTCATTCATCAAGAAAGTACCCGTAATACTATCATTATCTCTAAGGGTGTATATAATTTTTCCCTGTTTATTATGTTTTACGTTGATAATACAATGGCGTCTGTCCATACTAGGATCATTGGTTTCAATTGGGATATCCACTTCCGTACCTTTACTTCTTCTGCCGATAACATTGTCGCCCTCATGCAGCGGAAGAACCTGTTTATATCCAAACACATTTTCAATAGCCACTACATTTCCGAAGTTCTCTGTTCCACTCGTTTCATCAATAACCTCTTCGCGCCGAGTTGCTGCATTCAGTTTACTTTTTCCTATGCGTATTCCAAACTGTTTTTTGCAATTGTCGCAGACAAATACCAGTGATTGGCCTTGTTCGTATTTAGTTTCATCAAACTGAATATAATTGTCACACTTAGGACATCTTACTCTTTTCATACAATCTTTTGTCTAGTAAAATAATTATTTAGCAGAAAACACCCAAGCCGACTGGAATCCGTCTTGAGTTTTCAAATCTTGAATTTTCCGGTACGCTTCATCCTTCGAGTTGAATTTCTCCAATGCTACACGGTATTTATTTTCACCCGCAGCAAGGATTTGAGTACGGGAAAACCCTTTTTTCTCCAGTTTTTTACATTCCTTCTGAGCATCTTCCATACTAGTCAAGCTAGCCACAATAATGTAGAAACCAGATTTATTTGTTGATTTATCCGCTGATTTCTTAGCAGATGCATTAGGTGTAATTGAAACTTTAGCGGCTGGCTTTATAGTCTTTTCCGCCACATTCTTTTTAGAATCAGCCTTTTCAGTGACTTTTTTCTGAGGAGCAGCTGCTTTTTCCTCTATCGGTACAGCAGGTGCGGCAATAGGATTTGATACATTCACCATAGCAGGCGCAACTGTTGGTACAACTTCGGCAGCAGCAATTTTTTCCGTTTTAACCTTGACAGGCTTCAGTGTGTTCACATTATTTCTGATATGCTGTTTCTTGTTTTTGTCATTGTTTGCAGCAGGTAAGACAAATGACAATGCCGATTCATTTCTAATTACATCAAAGATAGTAGAGGTGCCCAGGGCAGCATATCCCATATTGTCTACATAAGTGTTTTCCACCGGTGCAGACATCAAGAAGAACATGATTACCGCAGCAGCTACAGCCACCGCACTTCTAATCCACTTCAGCGTGCGTGGTTTGTGCTTTTTGCTTTCCGGCATAGCGATGATCTTTTGTACAGGCTGGGGCGTATTTTCCACCTCTGTCGCCGTAGCAGTTTCCAGTTTTTGCAAAGTGATGCTTTCCAGTCCGTAGAGTGAAGGGGTAAAGAAACTCTTGTTCATCGGTTCAAACTCATAGCTTCCCTTGATGTTATAATACAAAGTACCCAGATTCTCCAAACTCACTTGTCCCTTTTGATACAAGTCGTCCTTGAGTTGCTCCACGATGGTTTCAATCTTGCGTGTAGCATCAGGGAAGTCCGTGTTGTAAGCCTGCATGTACGACTGTACCAGCAAGCCGTCATTCATGATCAGTTGAGGGTTGAAGCCGATACTCCTCATCGGTGGGAGAAACTCTCCCGTATTTTTATGAAATGCCGAAGAGTGGCTGTGTGCGATGAATCCCCCCAGTCCGGGAACTATCACACAGTCATTTTCCAACAACAGCACTTCTATATGTTTTGCCAATTCATTCATATTGCAAATGTAGCATTTTTTCTTTTATTTTTAAACAGATTGATGGGCGAAATCTTTTTTTATTATACTTTTGTGGTGAGAAATAAAATAAGTAAGATCGAATTATGAAGGATACTGAAATCATAGACAATACCGAATGTATGAACATTGCAATTGTCGGTACCGGTTACGTAGGTCTGGTTACCGGAACATGTTTTGCTGAAACAGGCGCCAATGTATTCTGTATTGACACTAATGTAGAAAAGATAGAGAATCTGAAGAAGGGCATTATCCCCATTTATGAGCCGGGATTAGAAGATATGGTGCTTCGGAACGTGAAGGCCGGACGTCTTCATTTCACCACCTCGCTTTCGGAATGCTTGGTTCAGGTGAGCATTGTATTCTGTGCCGTAGGTACTCCTCCTAATGAAGATGGCAGTGCCGACCTTTCGTATGTACTTGATGTGGCCCGTACCATTGGTGCATCAATGAACCGTTATGTATTGGTTGTCACCAAGAGCACCGTACCTGTAGGTACAGCGCGTAAGGTAAAGGAAGTCATCCGTGAGGAATTCGACAAGAGAGGGGTAGACATTGAATTTGATGTGGCCAGCAATCCGGAATTTCTGAAAGAAGGAAATGCCATCAACGACTTCATGACTCCCGACCGTGTAGTGGTAGGGATTGAATCGGAGCGTGCCCGTCATCTGATGACAAAGCTCTATCGCCCGTTTCTCCTCAACAATTTCCGTGTGATCTTTATGGATATCCCATCGGCAGAAATGACCAAGTATGCAGCCAACTCCATGCTTGCCACCCGCATCAGCTTCATGAACGATATAGCCAACCTCTGTGAACTGGTTGGAGCAGATGCCAATATGGTGCGTAGCGGAATAGGCTCCGACAGTCGTATCGGCCGCAAGTTCCTGTATCCGGGATGTGGGTATGGCGGCAGCTGTTTCCCTAAAGATGTCAAGGCGCTAATTCGTACTGCCGAAGAGAACGGATATGAAATGCGAGTGCTGAAAATGGTAGAAGAAGTCAACGAATCACAAAAAGATATCCTTTACCGTAAACTGTTGAAATATTACCAGGGCGAGTTGAAAGGCAAGACTGTAGCCATCTGGGGACTGGCATTTAAGCCCGAAACCGACGATATGCGCGAGGCTCCCGCATTGGTTCTGATTGACAAGCTGCTGCAGGCTGGTTGTCATGTGCGGGTGTACGACCCGATTGCCATGGATGAAGCCCGCCGCAGGATAGGCGACACCGTATATTATGCATGTGATATGTACGATGCTTTGCTCAATGCCGATGCCCTGTTGCTGGTGACAGAGTGGAAAGCATTTCGCTTGCCGGCTTGGGGAGTGATGAAGAGAACGATGAACCAGAGCGTAATATTCGACGGAAGAAACATTTACGATGCAGCCGAACTGAAAGAAATGGGAATAATCTATCATTGTATAGGAAAATGAAAAAGATAATATCTGTATTCCTTCTGGCGGTAGTGAGCATGACCTCGTGCGTAAACCAGTCACAAGAGAAGGATGCGGTTGACACAACACGTAGTCGGCATTTAAAAGAAAATCTGCAGGGGGTATGGCTGGATGACATCACCGAACAGCCAATAATTAAAGTAGAAGGGGATAGTGTTTATGTATTTGATCGTTTCAGTGCACCTCAATCTTTCACCATTCATGGAGATACGTTGGTCATTTCGGGTAGGGAGCGCATTACTTATATCATTCAGCAGCTCAAGCCTCACACCTTCCGTTTCTACACATCGATAGGGGATGTGGTAAGCCTGCACAAGGCGGAAAACGACAGCCTCTCCGGTGTGGAGTTTGCTCAGGAAGAACAGCCCGAAAAGAAGCAAGTCATCAAGAAAGATACGGTAGTGATACACCACGGAACACGTTATCGGGCTTATGCCTACATCAATCCTACCACCAAGAAAGTCTACCATCCGGGAGTCACTTCCGAGGGGATTATCGTAGACAATGTATATTATGACAATGTGATTCACATCTGTGTGTATCAGAACAAGCAGCGTCTTTGTGCAAAAGACATCCATAAGGAGATGCTGGAAGGCACAGTACCTTCCGACTTTCTGAAGACCTCCATCCTGGCAGATATGAACTTTGTGAAAGTATCTTCCAAAGGATTCCATTACCAGGCCATGGTGCAGGTACCCGATGAGATGACTTGCTATTACGTCAATGTGCTGATTGATGAGAAGAACCAGTTGACCTTCGGTTTGAAAGAGTAGTGCGGTGCTGCATCAGTTGTTCCAACCATAAAAAAAGGTATTCTTGCAAAGGAAATCTGAAGAATCAGAAAACCTGCAAGAATACCTTTTTCTATATAGTCCCCTATGAGGACATGAGGCGTTTGATTATCTCAAAGTACCGGCTTCTGCCTGCTGAATCATCTGCTGGCTGGCATACATATACACTTCCACACGTCTGTTTTCCTGACGTCCGGCAGCAGTACTGTTGTCGCTTACAGGATTGTTTTCACCCATACCTTCTACCGATTTAATCTGTGCAGAAGAAGCTCCACACTGCAGCAGATAAGAAGAAACACTCTGTGCGCGAGCCTGTGACAATTCACGGTTCTTTTGTGCACTCTGTTCAGGAGTAGAATTTCTCCATCCGGCATTGTCGGTATAACCGTAGATAGATACGTCCATATCGCGGTTCTGGTTCAGCACATTGTTGGCAAACTTGCTCAGAGAAGCCTGTGCAGAAGTGCTGAGGTTAGAACTGCCTGTTTGGAACAAAATACCAGAGTCGAAAGTCACCTTTACAGCCTGCAAGCCGTTATTGTCGGTCACCTGTTCCACCTGTGCTCCCTGAATCTGCTGAGCCTGTGCTGCAGCCTTATCCATTTTTTTGCCTATCAGGGCACCAGCACCACTACCTACTGCGGCACCTACCGCAGCACCGATAGCCGCACCTTTCCCATGTCCGGCAATACCTCCGATGATAGCACCCAATGCAGCGCCGCTACCACCGCCTATCAGTCCGCCTTTTGCGGTGTTATTCATTGTACCACAACTGCTTAGCAGTAAACTGCCACTTAGCAGAAATGCCATATAATTCATTTTTTTCATGTCTCTAAGTTTTTAGTTAATTAGTTTATATTACTTTATCATGCATTGGCTGGCATGATAAAGCTGTTTCTTTTCTCCTTTCAGTTCAATAGGCAAAGATAGGGTAGTCCTTCATTGTATTGTTTACCTTAGCACGAACTTCGGCAATGACCTCTTCATTGTCCACGTTCGACAAGACTTTCTCTATCAGTTCAGCAATCAGCTCCATCAAGTCCTCTTTCGCTCCACGGGTTGTAATGGCAGGAGTACCCAGTCGGATGCCCGAAGTCTGGAAAGCCGAGCGCGAATCGAACGGAACCATATTTTTGTTTACCGTGATATCGGCAGCCACCAGAGCCTTTTCCGCCACTTTTCCGGTAAGGTCGGGATATTTAGAGCGAAGGTCAACCAGCATTGAGTGATTGTCGGTGCCATTTGAAACAATGCTGAATCTGCGGTTCATCAGAGCTTGAGCCAGTGCGGCGGCATTTTTCTTCACTTGAAGCTGATATTCCTTATATTCTGGTTGCAGACATTCTCCAAAAGCGACCGCCTTGGCAGCAATCACATGTTCCAACGGTCCCCCCTGTATGCCCGGGAACACAGCCGAGTCGAGCAACTGCGACATCATCTTGATTTCCCCCTTCGGTGTTTTTTTGCCCCAAGGGTTAGGGAAGTCCTTGCCCATCAAGATAATACCTCCTCTTGGACCTCTTAAAGTCTTGTGCGTAGTAGAAGTGACGATATGAGCATATTTTACAGGGTTGTCCAGCAGTCCGGCAGCAATCAGTCCGGCAGGATGAGCCATATCCACCATAAAGATAGCTCCCACCTTGTCTGCTATCTCTCTCATACGTTTGTAATCCCATTCACGAGAGTAAGCAGAACCTCCGCCGATAATCATCTTAGGATGTTCACGCAAGGCTATTTCCTCCATCTGGTCGTAGTCTACACGTCCGGTTTCTTTATCCAAGTTATACTCACATGGGGTATAGATAATGCCCGAAGTATTAACTGCAGAGCCATGCGAAAGATGTCCGCCGTGAGCCAGATTCAAGCCCATAAACTTATCGCCCGGATTGAGCACAGCCAGGAATACCGCAGCGTTGGCTTGTGCTCCGGAGTGAGGTTGTACATTGGCCCATTCCGCTCCGAATATTTTCTTTACACGGTCAATTGCTATCTGTTCGCTTTGGTCTACCACTTCACAACCTCCGTAATATCTTTTACCCGGATAACCTTCGGCATATTTATTGGTAAGGCAAGAACCCATGGCCTGCATTACCTGGTCGCTTACAAAGTTTTCAGAAGCAATCAGTTCAATTCCTTTCAGTTGTCTTTGGTGTTCTTTTTCGATAATGTCGAAAATCAAATTGTCTCTTTTCATGATATTGCAGTGTTTAAGAAATAAGATTCAGTTTAAAAAATCACTCCCGTAGAAAAACTGAGAATATTTTTTCTACGTTTAAGTTGGATAGGGTAGTTCTTGAATGGAAAGGGGGTCTTGTCTACATTAAAATCTACTCCCGAACTGAGTCGTTGAAATCCGATTTCATATCTGAAGTCAAAATAGATATTCGATACGTTGACCGCCAGTCCGATAACTCCGCTCACCAGCAGTTTTCTGAGGTTTTCTTGTATTTCTTGCTGGTAGAATCCTGAATATTCATGTTTGCTTTGCTTGTCCCAGTAATATTCCAATTGCGGTCCGGCTATCACTGCCATTCCATACGGATAATGATTGACGAAGCGGTATCCGTAGAGCAACGGCATACCGATGACATGCATCTTCGATTTTACAAGCGCATTGTCTGTCAGCAACTTCTTGTTCTCCTTTTGATAAGGGATGGAGATACTTCCCATAAATAAGTTGTAGTTTACTTCCGGTTGGATGAAATGGAACTTGTGAAGATTGAAGCGGCAAAAGAATCCCCCCTGGTATCCTACTTTATAGTTGTTTTGCACGTTTTTCAGTTCCTGGTCACCGATAGTGAACTTGTCGATGACAAACATCGAAGAATTAAAGCCCGCCCTAATTCCCACATTGGCTTTCGGAGTGCTTACGGCATTCCGTTTAAACCCTTGCCCCATCGAGTGGGAAGCGGTAAGGGATAAAATTGTCAAAAGAATCAAAGCGGGCTTTTTCATACAAAACAGTTTTAAAGGTTATTTTTTCTTTTCTACCGACCATCCGAATTTGCCGATTTTCTTTCCCATGCCGTAATATCCGCCATGAGCATAAACCAGCAGATTCGATTTGACCAAGTCAAACTTTCCGGTTTCCGAGTCCAGATATTTCTCGTCGGCTTTTACATTCACTACATCAGCAATGAACATATCGTGCGAGCCGAGTGACACTATCTCCTTTACTCTACATTCAATACAGAGCGGAGATTCCTCAATGATGGGAGCACTGACTACCGACGCTTTGCCCGGAGTGAGTTTCATTTCCTCAAACTTCCGGAAGTTCTTGCCGGAGCGTACCCCGCACCAGTCGGTAGCATAAGCCATTTCCTCGGTAGTAAGATTAATGACAAACTCCATATTCTTTATTCTTTTTCAAGATAGGGTAGGAATGTCTTTCAGGTCTTACCGAGATATAGCACATTGGCGGATTGCTGCAGATAGTGCCAGTCCATGCCACTGTGATGAGGTTGTATTCTTCTTCGCAACTTCCGCAGCTCACCAGCACAGCCGGCAATGGATAAATCATAGTTCCCGGTTTCCAGTCTTGTTTCATGCTTTTTGTCAAATAAGTTTAATGTTATCGATGCGCTGTTCTTTTTCACAGTAGTGGCATTTCAAGATACCTTGTTTCTTGTCAGTTACGTGGAAGCGAGTCTGCATCGGTTCATTGTTAGTGATACATTTCGGGTTGTTACATTTCACGATGCCTTTCAGTTCGTCCGGCATCTGCACTTCCTTCTTTTCCACCACTTCATAGTTCTTGATGACGTTCAGCTTCACGTTGGCAGCGATGACAGACAGTTTGCTGATTTCCTCATCGGTAAAGAACTTGTCGGCAATTTTGATGATACCCTTCTTGCCCAGTTTTTTGCTTTCCAGGTTATTGCCGATAGTGATGTTGCTGTTCATTTGCTCCAGGTTGAGCAGAGAAACTACTGTAAACACTTTGTCAGAAGGTATATGGTCGATTACTGTGCCGTTTTCGAGTGCAGCAACCTGTAATTCTTTTTTATTGTTCATGGAATACTCTAAAAAAATGACGTTTGTAGATTTATTTGTTTGTATCAGCCTTCACCTCATCCAGGGTGATTCCCAGTACATCGCAGAGGATAGCCTGGCGTGCATACAGACCGTTTTGTGCCTGCTGGAAATAGTAAGCCTTTTCACTGTCGTCTACATCGTAGGCAATTTCGTTGACGCGTGGCAGCGGATGCAAGATGCGCAAGTTAGGGCGTGTATGCTCCAGCATTTTTTTATGCAAGATGTACACATCCTTCACTCTTTCATACTCCATCAGGTCTGTAAATCTTTCTCTCTGCACACGAGTCATGTAAAGGATGTCCGCATCAGCGATTGTCTCCTCGGTGAAGTCGGTATGCTCTACATACTTGATGCCATGCTGGTTGCAATAAAGTTTGTACTCATCCGGCATTTTCAGCTCTTCAGGAGCGATGAAGTGGAAAGTCGGGTTAAAATGACGCATAGCCATCAGCAGAGAATGAACGGTACGTCCATACTTCAAGTCACCTACCAGATAGATGTTCAGGTTCTCCAAAGTACCCTGCGTTTTGTAGATAGAGTATAAGTCTAGCATAGTCTGAGATGGATGCTGGTTAGCACCATCGCCGGCATTGACAATAGGCACCGGAGCCACTTCGCTGGCATATCTGGCTGCCCCTTCTAAAAAATGTCTCATCACGATGATGTCGGCATAGTTGCTTACCATCATGATGGTATCCTTCAGTGTTTCTCCTTTCGAAGAGCTGGTCACTTTAGGATCGGTAAATCCAATTACTCGCGCTCCCAGTCGGTTGGCTGCAGTTTCAAAGCTCAACCTGGTACGCGTAGAAGGTTCAAAGAAGAGGGTTGCAACTACTTTTTCGGCCAAAAGACGGCGGTTAGGCTTCTTTTCAAACTCTCTTGCCATTTCCAAAAGATAAAGGATGCGTTCTTTGGAATGGTTGGCAATGGTTACTAAACTTCTATTTTCCATGTTAACGGTTTTATGATTGATTTTCTAATACCGAAGTTCAAAGGTAGATAAAAAAAACAAGACTACCTCTATTTGCGGTCGATTATTTCAACGCTTTTTTCAGAGGTGCCATTTTTGTCTTTTCACTGGTTGTTCGTTTGTACTTAAAACTGAGTAGTATGCTTACTTTTTGTAAGTAAAACAGGCAAAGTCTGTTTGAGGGAGGTTGTTTGAAAAACTCCTTTTAGAGGAAGATTTTCACTGCTTTTTGATGTAAAAAGGGCGTTTTTGTGGTTATATGCAAAATTTATGCAGAGATTTTGCCGTCATTTTTGGAAAAATATTTAATTATTTTCGAAAAAATATGTAGTCATTTGGTGTAAAATGTGGAGACGATTTGGGTAAAATCTGCCCGGATGTTTGCTAATTCTTCAGAAAATCTTGATTTTGGCTTGCTTAATTTGCTAGATTGAGAAAGTTTGATTTTATGTAATAAACACTGGTTCAGTAAGATAAATGCTATTACCTCGCTGAGATTTTAAAATTTGAAAAGGTCTTACTCTTAGCTCGTGATTTTGCAAATGCTGGAAAGGTGAATTGACAGATTGACAGATTGGAAATTATAGTTCTTGGGTAATTTGAAATGATATGAATATGTTTTCTTTCTGCTCTATTTTTAACTATAATTTTTTATCTTTGCATAAAAAGATTATTATGACAGATAGTAGATTAAAGATTGGAGATGTATCTGCAAACGGACAAATCAAAATTGTTGATGAAGATAGACTTTGCTATATAGTGGAGTCTAGTACTAGAGGTGCATATGGAATTCGTACAATTTCAAAAAAACTTTTGCAAGAATATATAGAATATTTTATAAGTAATCCTGAAGCCTCTGCTTCAGATGCAAGAAATGCACTTTGTGGAACTTCCTCCATAGATAAATTTGAATATGGATATACAGCAACACTTTCGACAATGGCGAAAATGGCTATAGATAGTTTGAATGTTGTAGAAAATATTTCTTGTATTCCTTCTTGTAAAACAAGTATTTTACAGCAAATTTTCTATGGAGCACCGGGTACAGGCAAATCTCGTACCATTAAAGATGAAACTATTGATGAAGATGTAGTACGAACTACTTTTCATCCCGATTCAGATTATTCTACATTTGTAGGAGCATATAAGCCCACAACAGCATTACTGCCAATATGTGATGAGTTGGGGCAGCCTATGAACATAGGCAATACTATCTTGCACAAAGAGCAAATTGTCTATAAATTTGTACCACAAGCTTTTCTGCAAGCTTATGTAGAGGCATGGAAAAAGTTTGCAACAGCTGAAAGAGAACCTCAAAAGCAGTATCTTGTGATAGAGGAGATAAATCGTGGTAATTGTGCTCAGATCTTTGGTGACTTGTTCCAACTTCTAGACCGCAATGATGATGGATTTTCGGATTATCCGATTAAGGCAGACACTGATATGCAACGTGAATTGAAGAAACAGTTGGATGGTTTGGTCTTGAAGCAGAAAGAAGTCATTAATACGATGTTTAATGGCAGGAATATTGCAGATGAGGTCTTGAATGGAAATGTTCTTTTATTACCAAACAATTTATACATTTGGGCTACTATGAATACTAGTGATCAAAGTTTGTTCCCGATAGACTCTGCTTTTAAGCGTCGCTGGGATTGGACTTATATGCCAATCAGTGATGGAGGAAAAGGTTGGATGATAGAGGCGGCTGGAAAGAAATATGACTGGTGGCAATTCTTGACTGCAATTAATGAAAAGATTGGATCGACAACAAGTTCGGAGGATAAAAAACTGGGCTATTATTTTTGTAAGGCGAATGGTGAAAATATTATATCCGCAGAACGATTTGTAGGTAAGGTTTTATTCTATTTGTGGAACGATGTGTTTAAGGACTATGAGTTCAGTGATTTTATCTTTGATGATGCAGACGGAAAGAAACTGACATTTGACAAATTCTATACTGAAGCAGGAAGAAACTCAAAAGTGGTGGAAGAGAAAGTCTCCATATTTCTTGACAATTTAGGACTGAAGCCAATTACCATTGAGCAGGAAGAAGAAAACATGGGTTCTGCTGAGAAACAGGATTTGACAACTCTCGGTTAATCTTATTTCCTATTGATGATGACAAGTAAAAAAACAAAAGATGCGAATTCTGATAGAAGAATATCAATATAATGTGTCAGATGTAAAGGAGGTGCTTCATGGCATTGATGCTTTGGAGAATGTGGAAGGCCGTGTATCGATTCATTATGTGGGCTATTATTACAATACGCTTTTGAAAGACTGTGTATTTATCCTTCCCAAAGTCCTTTTGAAAGATGAGCAGGGAAAGGAACTGGCTTTCGGTAAATACCGTCCGGAAGATATAGTGAATCTTGATGTGTGCAATCCATTGAATGGTGAAGAACGGAATTTTCTGTATAAGTTTGCTGTTTGGATTTACCGTGCGATAGTGGTATATAAGAACGACAAGCGGAATGATACAGGTATTGTATACCATTCTCAAATCGCTCATGTCGGCAATGGAAAAAAACGTTTGAGTAATACCTACTTGGATATTCTGTTGTCGCTTATCCAGTTTAACCGAGATAATCGGAGTTTCTTTTTCTTTGTCATTAAGAATCTGTACAGCGGATTGAACAAGATAAATTGGACATGCACCATTGCTACACAGGCGGCGATAGTGCAGGATAGTTGCCCTGTTTATCTTAACCCAATCAACAAAAAACGGCAGATAAACTTTGATGAAGAACTGCTGGTGATATTCTTTTCCATACTCAATTATATTGGTGATACATACGGATTTCCTAAAGAATTGTGCTGTCAGTTTCAGCTGATTACCGGAAAACGTTTTGAAACTTATCTGAATGGATTTGGAAAGACCCGGCTCCGTCAAATAAAGTATAAATATTTCTCAGACAAGGCATTGCAGCTATGGAAGCTATGTTATGCTTTCTTTGACGAGACACGGAAAATCAACGTCAACACCGATCAAAAAGAATATCTTTTAGTTAAGAGTTTTTACATCGTTTTTGAAGCTATTGTAGACGAACTGATTGGTGACAATCCGCTGCCAGACGGCATGGAAAAGAAGCAAGATGATGGAAAGATTGTAGACCACCTATTTACTGCACAAAGTCTTATTGATTCAGAAAGTAAACAGACGTATTATATAGGTGATAGTAAATATTACAAGATGGGACATCCATTGGGTGATGAATCTATCTACAAACAATATACCTATGCACGCAACGTGATACAGTGGAACCTTGACATCTTTAATTCTGGACGTTTACCGGAATCAAGAATTAGGTTACGTGATGAACTGACGGAAGGTTACAATATCATCCCAAATTTCTTTATATCTGCAAAGATGGATGAAGATTTTGACTATGGTAATGATGGCATAGAAAAGACCACATCTCGAAAAAATTGGCATCGTAAGAATCAGTTCAAGAACCGTCTGTTCGATCGTGACACTCTGTTGCTGTTCCACTATGATGTGAATTTCCTTTTTATCCTTTCACTATATGCGCGTAACAATATGAGCCAGAAAGCGGAATGGAAACAGAAAGTTAGGGATAAATTCAGAAAAGAAATGCAGAAATGGTTGGAAATCGACTATGATTTCTATGCCATGCAAGCTCATCCTGATGTTGATGGAGCATCTTATATTCGAGCAAATTTCAAGGAGTTGTTAGGAAAGGTTTATACCCCTTTCGAAGATGAAAAGACATATTCTTTAGCTTTAGACAACGCACCAGAGTATCGTGCCTATAATGCTGGATTGGTGAAAACTTTATCCAAATACTTTTATGTACATCGTTGTAATCTTGGAACTTCGCCTGAAGAGGCATTGGCCGAGATCAAGACAGAAGGATATTTACCGGTTATTGAAAAGACTGGCGTGCTTATGGTAATGATGGAAAATTATAATTCCAAGAGTTCCGTATTTTTGACTAATGGATGTCTCGCTATAGGTATAAAATACACGAGGGATGCTATGGAAATTATAGAGAATCTGCATAACATTGGTTATGTCCTTTTTCATCACCGAAGTAGTGAAGGACAGCACCTCTTCCCTATTATTTCTGAATGCTCAGTTTGTAATAGTGAAGAACTATCTTCTGACGTGTATAAAGTGATTAAGGAAAAGGAATTATATATCATGGTTAATATAAACCCTTCAGCAGAAATGGATCCTTTCATATTAGATTGCAGAAAACGTAGTTATACTCCTATCACTAGGTATGATGCACAATATGCAGCATGGGAAAATTTGCAGCACTAGTCAAAAGAAAAGAGTAATGATATCTTACTCTTTTCTTTATTAATTTATGTCATTAATCATTTGCAAAATATCTTGTTTAAATAAAAATCTCGTCATTGATTTACTAGAAATATTCTAAGTTATACGTAGGAGATAAATTTGAATAATGAGGTTCCCGTAGTATTTCTAAAATGATTACTTTTTCTTAACTTTATGTTAGTGCTATTAATGATATATAAACCTTCTTTTACCACTATATTTGTTTCGCATGAAAGAATTATATAGAGTCCATAAAGTAGATAATCAATTGATGTATGGCAGGACGTTTCTCGTAAAGCACATAAAAACCACGTTCGTAATGAAGTATCTTGACAACCTTACGGTTTTTTGACATGAACATATATGCAACTGACTCAAGAAGACACAGAAGAAGGTTGTACCTGTAGAAGTGGAAGGTATTCCGGAAGAATTAATCTAGGCAGGTAATGAAGAACAGGATGTTACTAAAGAGAAGCCCAAACGCATATTTCCCCATAAAGGAAGCATCATGGTGACAATAAGAACCCGTGAGGGTTCATGTTATATATGGAACATTGAGGTTGGAGATTTTTACAAAATATCCATTTATAACACGAGAGTCAAGATAATTTGCGGAATTTAGGTTAAATTTGTAGTATCAACTTTTATATGAACCGATTCTACAACACAAGTAGGATATTTAATATTTATGTATGAAATTTGAATTGTTATTTTTAAGTCTGTGTTATGCATCTGTGTTCAATGCTGCAGATGTGGATGTGAAGTTTAATCGTGCAATCTTGCCTGTATTGTCAGGGGAAAGTAATAATCCGGTCGGATATATACAGGCAATTAAGGATAAGGAAGAAAATCGACGACTGACCGGATTGTCTTATTCGTTTCATGGAACAAACTGCTTATCGGATATTGAAGAATTGGCTTTGTATGAATGTAACTCTAAAGGAAGAGTAGACAAAAACAAATTGTTGGCTGTTTCGGAAGTGAGCAGTGAAGAAGGGTATTTGAGGTTGAATATTCCGATGAAGTCAGATACTTGCTATTGGGCTTTTGCTGTGAAAATGAAAAAAAATGTGCCTTTTTCAGGAAGAGTGAATTTCAATTGCACGGAAGTGTCTTTTAATAATGAGTTAAACAAATATTTAGATGTTACTTTTTCTGAAGGACTGCGAGTGGCTGTGCCGTTGAGAAAAATGAAACAAGACGGAGTGAATACCAGTAGAATACCAGGGCTTACCACTTCAACTAAAGGGACTCTTCTTGCTATATATGATGCAAGGTGGGATTCTTCACGTGATTTGCAGGGAGATATTGATATTGCATTGAATCGTAGTGAAGATGGTGGAATGACATGGCAACCAATGCAGCGTATCCTAGATATGAAAGAATGGGGTGATTTGCCGGAAAAGTATAATGGAGTGAGCGACCCTTGCATTTTATGTGATGAGAGAACTGGTACAATTTATGTGGCAGGGTTATGGATGCATGGAGTTCTTGATGGAGAAACTGGAAAATGGACAGAAGGACTTACGGAAGATAGTACAAAATGGATTCACCAATGGATAAAGAAAGGATCTCAGCCTGGATTGGGTGTGAAAGAAACTTCACAGTTCTTGATTACCAAAAGTACAGATGATGGAAAAACATGGAGCGAGCCGGTAAACATTACTCCGACAACAAAGAAAAAGGAATGGTGGCTATATGCACCGGCACCGGGACATGGTATTACTTTAAAGGATGGCACATTGGTGTTTCCTTCACAGGGAAGAGATAAAAACGGATTGCCTTTCTCTAATATTACCTATAGTAAAGATGGTGGAAAAACATGGAAGACAAGTAATCCTGCTTATTC